>OMKS01000300.1_pt1 | contig 46377 bp, 42 predicted proteins | sample 1674721 | NCBI WGS metagenome assembly OMKS01 (sample SAMN06264996, study PRJEB25208) | sediment metagenome | isolation source: hot spring sediment | place: USA: California | collected 2014-09-02 | reverse complement strand
ACTGTTGACTATAATCAGCGGTTATCTCTTTAGACATATGTCATTATAGCACCTGAGATGTTTTTGAGACAGCCTCCCCGTGCCTGCCCGCGCCTTGATCCACCATAATTCGGAACGCATCCAAATTCGGATGTAGGGGCGACCGGCGGGTCGCCCATGAACTGGAAATACACACAAAAACAGAATACACCGAAGGGAAGATGAAGGGCGGTTCACGAAACCTCCCCTACACCTGATACTTGTCACCTGCCTGCCCGGCGAAGCCTTGGCGAAGAGGGGCCTTCCTGCCATCTGTAACCTTCTTTTCAACTCTCCAACTTTTCCCCTGCACAGCCCGGTTATGCCCCGGGCCAGACTCAACAGAAGTAAATCCGGTTCAATTTTTCCTTAATTTGTCTGGGAGCCTTCTTTAAAACGGGGTTTCCGGATTAGTGAAAAAATTGGCATGATGTTTGCTGGACTTTATCCGGAACGGTCCCGCGCCGCTCGGCCCGGGGCTGAAATCGGTGCCTAGGGGGGGAACCATGTTTGATCCGAGGATTGTGGTGACCGCAAGCTGCGGAGTGTGCGGAACATGCGGCGCGTGTTCGTTGTGCCCGGGGATAATCATTCCCACTTCCATTGCCGCGACCTGTGCTGATTGCCTGCTGTTCCTGCTGCCGAAATGAGCGGGTCGGGGAGTCGCCTTCGGGCGGCTCCCCATAATCCAACGGAGGAGAGAATGCTGAATCGTTATCCAACCTTAAAAGATGACGTACGCTTGCGACATCATGGTGAGAGCTCAAGGATCTCTTCCCGGGCGGGGCGTTTCCGGGCTTTTACCGTAAATCGTCACGCAGGTGAGTTGTTGAACCACTGCCGGGGCCGGGATTGCCTGCGAACCATTGTCCATGATGTGTTGGGGAAGCGTCCTGAAACCAAATCAGTTAAGAACATCCTGCGGTTTGTGCGGGAACTGGATCGCATGGATGTGTTGGCATGCGTGAAAGACCCGCAACCGGACCGGCAGGATTCCGGGGGATCCTTTGATCACATCACTCCCCAGGTTGTCAGCCTGGAATTGACCGGGCAATGCAATTTTCATTGTCGCTATTGTTATCAGAACGCTTCCAGCCGGGGAAGTGGATTTATGCCGGGTCCCATCGAGATCCTGACATACTTTCACGAGCGAAACGTGGTCGGGGTCGAGTTGACAGGAGGCGAACCGTTGCTCCATCCCCGTTTCAATGAAATCGTTGCCTTTGTCATGATGAATTTCGAACTGCTCGGGTTGATCACAAACGGTAGCCTGTTGCGCGAATTCCACCTGGAACGGATTGCCGCCGGGCCTTGCATGTCTGCGATCCAGGTATGCCTGGACGGCCATACTCCCGCCATGGTCGAGGCCACGACCGGTGTGGAAGGGAGTTTTGAGATGGAAGTGAACGCCATTCGCAGGGTCAAGGATTTCGGTATTGTTTTGCGTGTCGGCATGGTCGTTGATGCTCCTGAAAAGATCGACGCCATTGAACCGACCCTGTTGTTGGCCAGGGACCTGGGGGCCGATTCGTTTATCGCCCATCCCAGTATTGATTTCGGCAGGGGAGTGCAAACGGTTAAGGCTTTCAGCCTGGACGATCAGCTGCGATTGAATGAACGCATGAGGGATTTACAGTCGCGTTACGCGGGCTTCTTCGCGCGTGAGATGGAGTTTTCCGGAAGTGACTTCGCCTCCATGGACAATTGCGGTGGCGGGCACCGGGCCATGACGGTGGATTGGCAGGGGCGGGTGAAGCCTTGTCCCATGATTCCCGCTGAAGAGCTTTTTCTCTGTTATTGGAAAGATATTGAGAGTGATCTTTGCCAACGCAAGGCGCGTGCGTATCATCTCCTCCACGGTCCCAAACAGGATGTTTGCGGCAATTGTCCGCACCTGTCTTATTGCATGAATTGCATTGTTCGCGCGTTGCGTGCGGGCCGCTACAAGGAGGACTGCAAATGGAAACAGAAAAACCGGGAGTTGATTCAAATCATCCGGCAGCAATCCGTATAAGTCACGTATCCAAGAAGATCGCAAAAAAGCAGGTTTTAGACGACGTTGTGATTGCGGCGCCGCGGGGTAAGACACTGGCGGTATGCGGGCCAAACGGCGCGGGCAAAACCACATTGATTCGGATCCTGCTGGGTTTGCTCAAGCCGGATACAGGTTCGGTGCAAATGGCCGCTTTGCCCCAGAACTGTTCATTCCAGTTTCATTCCCCCTGCCTTTTTCCGGATTTGACGTTGCAACAGAATTGCCGCTTTTTCCTCTCTTCGAAAAACAGATCGTTGAAGGATAAAAACCTGGTGGAGTTGATGAAAGAGTTCAATCTGGAAGGCGCGCGCTCCGGGCGCGTGGGCACTTTTTCCCGGGGAATGCAGCAGAAAGCGGATCTGATTAGGGCCCTGTTGGAAGAGCCGGAGATTCTGTTTCTGGATGAACCCACTTCCCACCTGGACCCGCTGGGAAAGGTGAGCGTGAGAAAGATTCTTCAGCGCCGGGTGAAATCGGGGATGACCCTGTTGATGACCAGTCATCTGCTGGGGGAGGTGGAAAAACTGGCGGACCATGTCTGCATTCTCAAGGATGGGAAAGTAATCTGGAATGGTGAACCGCGCAAAGATCCGCAGGGGCGGGATCTGGAATCCAGGTTCGTTGAACTGGTCACCGCTTCACAGGGGAGGCTGGAATGAACGGAGACGTGTTTCGATTCAGGCACATCCTGGTCAAGGACTTGAAGTGCACGGTAAACCGGTTGCCCATGCTGCTGGGACTCTACGGGATCTATTTCCTGCTGGCCTGGTTTTCATTGCGGGAAGTGGAATCCGCTTTTTTGTCTTCCGAATCATTGCGGACGCTTTTCTGGCCGGCGTTCTTGATCCAGACCGCGTTTGTGATCACCGTCATGCTGATGCCCCAGTATGTGTATGCTGAGTCCATGAGAGAAAAACATGAAACCTATTTTGCCTATGGGTATTCTACAGTGGATATCGTGGTGGGTAAATCAGTGATGATTGTTTTGCTCTCCCTTGTTCCGGCCCTGATTTTTTCTTTGATCGCGTTTCCGGAATTGACTCCCCGGGGCGCGCGGCTGCCGGCTTTTCTTTTTGCGGTTGGGGCAGGCGTTTTCGGATTGGTCAGCTTGATCGTTTTCCTGGTATGGTTTTCGCGAATGGGGCGGTTCGCGGTTGTGTTGTTGATCCTGCTGATGGTGATCTCATTTTCGCGTTCTCAATCCCTGATTGCCATGGCGACGACCGTTTCGGCAGGCGGGTTAACCTTGGTTTTAACGGCTGCCGGAACACTGTTGTTCGTGATTTTTATTTTTTCCGCATGGCTGGGCAACCGCGAAACCTACATTCTCAAGCGGTGACCGGTTGTCTCTTTTCAAGACCCTTTTCCCGCTGAAATGGCCCGAAATGATCCGGCTTTATCACCACTGGTTGGAGCATAACTTAAACCGGGCGGTGGCCGCGCGTTGGGTTCTGCAATTGTTGGACGCGGATGCCATGCTTGCGCTTAATGCCGCTAGAAGTTCAATTTCCCGGTTTGTGGAGATCGGCTGCGGGGCGGCCATTCCCTCCATTGCAATCGCCCGCCTGGGGAGACGGGATGTAAGCGCTTTTGATGTCGATCTGGAAATGGTCAGGGTGGCTCGAAAAATGATAAACCTGGCAGGTGTTGATGTAGCCCTGGAGTGCCGCGATTTTCACTATGTGCGGTTATGCGGCGGAAAGGATTGGATCTGGATTGCGGCCAAACCCCGGGGAGTGCATGATAAAAAGCGACTATTGGAATGCATTGTAAAAGAGGGGATCAAAGAGAAGGCGGGGTTGGCGCTGGTGCCGGCGTACGGGCCGGACCCGGACCAGTCAGCTTATCGGCGTGGTTGTGAGAAACTGGTTTGCCGGCTGTGGAATGCCGGATACGGAGTAACAATGCAACGCCTGTCCCCCTGGTTTCCCCTGCAGGGCATCGTGGCCCTGCAACATGGAAATCGACAAGGGGAAGAGACATACAAAGCCGCCCGGGAGCTTTCCCCCGGGCGGCTTCATCAGGACGGTCAGAAGCCCTTGAGCCAGGAACCCAGGAATAACAACAGCCAGGCCACACCGATGATCCAGAAGCCGTAGACGGTCACGAACGGAATCAGGACGAACCGGCCGACGATGCTGACCACGGCCAGGATCAGGGAAATCATCCACACGATCTTTTTGGGTGCGTTGAGTCTCATATATCTCCTCCTCTCAATTTAATGAGCGGTCTCGTATGGAATATATGAAAACAGAACTGGAAAAAAAAGTCAAATTTTACTGGAATTGCTGCGCATTGTCATGGTGAAGGGGGATTGGTTTGCCACTGCAAACCGGGTGACATTTACACGCAAGAGATGCATAATAGGAAAGGTGATATGGCGGGACAAGGGAAATCAATCCAGAAAAAATCATTACGGGAAAAAGATATCCAGGGGACAAAGTTTCGTAAAAATCCGTCTATTGGCTGGAGCGTATACATGCTGCGCTGTGACGGGCGTTGCCTGTACACCGGGATCGCCTCGGACGTCGCCCGGCGCATGGCGGAGCATGCCGCCGGCTCTCCCCGGGGCGCACGCTTCACTCGCGGCTTTACCAGCCTTGAGCTGGTTTATAAGGCCTGCCTGGGGGAACGTTCCCTGGCAACCCGGGCGGAAGCCCGCATCAAGCAGTTGTCCCGCAGGCGCAAAGAAGAGCTGGTACGGAACCGTCCAACGGTAACGGAGTTGCTGGAAATGCTGGGGCTTGCGGCTGAAGATGAATCGTGATTGGCAAGTTCGAGCGGGGTTGAAAATCCCTCAGGCGCTTTCGATCTGAAATGCCGGTGGTGATTCCAGGTGTTTTTTCACGGCACAAAGGCCTGCCGCCTGGATAATGGCCTTACGATAATGTTCCGGGAAACCTTGCGGCAGGTGGATGGTAAGCATCACACGATCCAGGTGCCCGGTCTCCTGGTTCCATTCATGGCGTTGCACGAGTTCCAGGCCTTCCGTGGGCAGGTCGCGCTGTCGCAAAAACTGCAGCACGTAGATACCGGCGCACGTGGCCAGCGAAGCCAGGAAGAGGTCAAAGGGCGCGGGTGCGGATCCATCGCCTCCGCTACCAACGGGCTGATCCGTGGCAATGGAGAATCCGCTGTATTCGGCGGTTACCTGCTTGCCGCCGGGGAAGTGAATGCGCATTTCCATGAGAATCTCCCGGTCAAAATTTAAATTAAAATATAACATATAAAGGGGTCTGATGTCAAGTCGGCTTCCGCCCGCTCTTGGTATCAATGGGAGTACGTGTCTGTTATAATCGATACAATGAATATCAAGCGGGAAATCGGATGACGGAAAACCAGGAAGAAAAGAGGATTGTGGTTGCGGGGCTGGAGTTTTTCGACCTGTCTTTGTTGCGTTCCCTCTGTCGCCAGCATCAGGTAATCCTGGTGGACCGTCACCGGGAGCGACTGGAGTCCGCACACAGCCAATTGCCGGAAATCCAGGTAGTGCATGGTGACATTACCAGCCGCCTGACGTGGAAAGACCTGGATCCCGATTCCCTCAGGCACGTGATCTCCACCATCCCCTCAGCCGAAGTGAACCTGGAGATGTTGCGCCTGTTGCGGGATGACCTGAAAAGTCCGGTACCGGTCATGATCCTGGTGTTGCGGCAAGATGATGTGGAGCGGTATGCGGACAAGGATGCGTTGGTGATCAACCCCCTGGAGTTGGGGATGCAGTACATCCTGCGCCGCCTTGACCGCCATTTTTTCCGCGCCGCCCACATCGGTCTGGGCAGCGGAGAACTGGTGGAAGTGCGCATACGTGCGCGTTCCCACATGGTGGAACGTCGCCTGCGTTGCCTGAAACCCTCCCAATGGCGCATTGCCGCCTTGTACCGGGATGAACGTTTAATTCTGCCCACAGGCAATTGCCGCCTGAAAATAGATGACCGTGTGGTCCTGGTGGGTGAGCCAATGGTCCTGGAGAGCGTTGCCTCGCTTTTAACCCGGGGAACGCCGCAGTTTCCCAGGCAATACGGTCGTTATATCGTGTGTCCCCTGGAGCAGGGACTGGCCGCCCACCTTGACGAGGTGCTGTATTGGCATCAGCATACCCGTTCCCAGCGCATTCAGTTGCTGCCCGTGCACCAGCGGGTGGATTCCGAAGTGGTGAAGCGTGTCAAGGGCATGAGCGGAGAATTCAACATCGGCCCCATTCAGGATGATTTCCGTGATGTTTTCAAGGAAACACAGGACATGGGCATGTTGGTAATCCCGCCGTTGCGCTGGTTTTCGTTGCGCCTGCGCCGCGCGTACCGCGAATGCCCTCGTCCCATGCTGGTTCCCAGAGGCGGCTATCCCTATTCAGAAATCGTGGTTTCGCTGAATGGACCGGATCCCGCCCTGGCACTGGAAAGCGGGTCGGAATTATCGCGCCTGCTTTCCGTGCCTTTCCGCGTCCTTTTTGTTACCCTTCCCAAGCAGTTGCGTGGCCGTGCCGAGGCGGAGGCCCTGAAGTTGCGCCAGGACCTGGTTTCCGATTTTGAATCGTTGACGCGCAAGCGCATCGAGATGGAACTCCTGGAGGGGAACCCGGTTAAGGCTACTTGTCGTCGCCTGGCGGATGAATCCAGGGCTCTGCTCTTGATCGTGGGCGATCGCAGTCGTTCCGTGAGCCTGCTGCAACCCAATGTGCCCTACCTGATTGCTTCGCGGGCCCGGATTTCCACGCTGATTATTCCAGTGGAGGAACCGGAAAGTGAGTGAAGCCGAAGCCTTGCTGTTGCTCCTTTTTTCACTGGGGGCCTCAGTGGTCCCTTTCATCAGCCGCAAGATGCACATGCCGACCGCTGTGTTGGAGATCGGTTATGGCCTTCTGCTGGGAGTGATCGCCGGTGGAGCCCCGGAAAATACGGTGATTCTGGATTTCCTGGCCGACCTCGGGTTTATCATCCTCATGTACCTGGCGGGACTGGAGATCAATTTTGAAAAACTCAAGGATATCCCCGTTCGTGATATCCTGCTGGGAATCGTCATGTACCTGATCATGATCTTCCTCTCCCTGTGGGTGGCCCTGGCCCTGGGGCAAGCTCCGCTGTTTTCTGTTGTCTACTTTGTAACCGCCGTGGGCTTGCTGTTTCCGGTGTTGCGGGAAATGCAGTTGCTGAACCGCGACCTGGGGCAACGCTACCTGGTGATGGGAAGTATCGGTGAGCTCCTCAGCCTGGGGGCGTTTACCGTATTCGCCCTTTATCAGCGTTCCGGTTGGTCCACAGCGTCTTTTTTACGAATGGGTGAGATCCTTTTGTTCGTGGCCCTGGCCATTCTGGTGCATCGGGCGGTGAAATTGTTTACCTGGTGGTTCCCTGCGGCGACCGTCATGTTTACGCAAAAAAACGACATGGCGGAACGCGGCACGCGTGGCAGCCTGGTGAATCTTTTTGTTTTCGTGGCCCTGGCCAGCCTGCTCCACCTGGAGCCGATTATCGGCGCCTTTATCGGAGGTGCGGTCTTTGCCCTGGTTTTCAAGCAGCGTCAGCGGGTAATGGAAAAAATCAGTGGCATGGCGTACGGATTCTTTATCCCCATTTTTTTTATTCGTGTGGGCTTGCACTTCAATCCCGGCGAATTGGTGAACCCTGCGGTATTGCGGTTATCGGGGTTGATCGTGTTGGTCATGCTTGGGGTTCGCGTGGTTGGCCTGCTCCCCATGTTTTTTTCCACCATGTCGGTGCGCGCACTGGCCGGATTGCCGGTTGCTACCGCGTTTCCATTGACCCTGCTGGTGGCCGTGGCCGCCTTTGGGATGGAGTCCGGAATCCTGTCCCGGCAGGAATCATCCGCCGCGGTTTTGACGGCCATGTTTACGGCGGTTCTCTTTCCCCTGCTGCTGCGATTGCTGTTGAATCCCTGGCAGCTTCGAGAAGACGTTGTGCACGATCTGTTGGAAAAAGAGGGAGGCTTGACTACTTGAGGAGGCTATATTGGAGTTTTTTACGGCAATAGCGCGTACACCCGGAAAATCCTTGTGCCGGGCCCTGTGCAACGGTGAGCATGGTTCACCGGACCCCATCCGTGCCCGGGCTCAACATGTCGATTATGTGGACGCCCTGGAGGAAGCCGGGCTGGCGGTCACGCTCCTGCCTTCCCTGGAGGCTTTCCCGGACAGTGTGTTCGTGGAAGACACCGCGGTTGTACTGGATGAGGCGGTGGTGCTGTGCCGCCCCGGTGCCCAATCCCGACGGGGTGAAGCAAAGGCGATGCAAGGGGATCTGCGCGCGCTGGAGTTTGAGATGGAGATCATTCGCCCGCCCGGCAGCCTGGATGGCGGGGATGTCCTGCGGGTGGGACGGCGGTTTTTTGTGGGACTGAGCAAACGCACCAATCACGCCGGGTTGGAGCAGTTCTCAGCCATCGTGGCCCGCCATGGTTTCTCTACCCAGGGTGTGACGATTACCGCCGGACTCCATTTAAAGAGCCATGTTTGCCTGGTGGGTCGCGATACACTGCTGGTTGCGCCGGTCATGGCGGATGAGCCCGCGTTTTCAGGTTTTTCCCGTTTAGTTGTTCCGGAAAATGAGGGATACGCGGCCAATTGCCTGGTGCTGAACGACGTGGTGCTGATCCCCGCCGGATTTCCCGCTACGGCGGAATTGCTGCAAGACCGGGGATTCCGTATAAAGGAACTCGACGTAGGGGAGTTTCGCCGCGCCGACGGCGGCCTGAGTTGTCTGTCACTGAGGTTCTGAATCTAAAAACCTGTAGAATGTAGAAGGTAGAAAGTAGAAAGTAGAAAAATTCAGAGGCTACCGCCTTTTCTCTACAACCCTCCTTACTCTCCAACTTATTGATTTCCGTGTGTTCGGTGTGTTCCGTGGTTTAAATTCTTTCCCGGTTCATGGGCGACCGGCCGGTCGCCCCTACACCTGTCACCTTCATTCAACTTTTTTTAGACCAGTGGTTTCCATTGCTGCGCCAGGCCGCCGCGCCCGGTTTCGCGGTACTCCGCCTGCAGCGCCCGCCCGGTTTCCATCATGACACGTACCACCTGGTCGAAGCTGATGTGGTGGGTTCCATCTGAGAAGTAGGCGAAAACGGCGCTTTCGCGGGCGGTGTCCGCGGCAAAGGCGTTGCGTTCAATGCAGGGGATCTGCACGTATCCTTCAACGGGGTCACAGGTCAACCCCAGGTAGTGTTCAAAGCCCATCTCCGCGGCATACTCGACCTGGCGGGGGGAACCGCCCAAAAGGTAGGTCATGGCGCCGGCGGCCATGGCACAGGCGGTGCCGATTTCACCCTGGCAGCCCACCTCGGCTCCGGAAATGGAACCGTTGGTTTTGACCAGGTTGCCGATCAGGCCGGCAATGGCCAGGGCACGCAAAATGCGTTCCGTGGGTGTTCGCCGGTTTTCATGGATAAATGTGAGAACCGCGGGAACGACTCCGGAAGCGCCGCAGGTTGGTGCAGTCACCACCCGCCCGCCGCCCGCATTCTCTTCAGCCACGGCCAGGGCATACGCAAATACCGTGCCTTTGCTTTTCAAATCCCCACTGCTGCTCTGCGCGCGCGTGAAATAGGCCGCGGCTTTGCGCGGTAGCTGCAACGGGCCGGGGAGGGACCCTTCATGGCACAGACCCGCCAGTACGGCTTCGATCATATATGTGCGGATATCTTCCAGAAAATCGGGGAAATCGCGGTCTTCGTGCTCCAGGACGTATTCCCAGAGGTGGGCGCCGCGCAGGCGGCACCAATCCAGGATGCCGTCCATGGTGGTGATCGGATAGATATCACTGCTGACAGCCACCGGTCCGTCTTGGTCCTCGAGGTCGCCGCCCCCGATGCTGAAAACGGTCCAGGGGGGAACTTTGAAAGATTTGGGCGCCAAGACTTCAAAGCGCATACCGTTGGGGTGGGTGGGAAGATTTTTATCGGGTTCCCAGATCATTTCCACGGCATGGGGAGCCAATTCCTTTCGGACGGCTTCATCGGTGCCATGGCCTTTGCCTGTTGATGCCAGGCTGCCGAACAGGGTCAAGCGAAACGCTGTGGCATGGGGATTGCGGGCGGAAAATATGCGGGCGGCGCGACCGGGGCCGATGGTGTGGCTGGAGGAAGGTCCGAATCCGACTTTAAAGACCTCACGAATGGAGCGCATGGTTTTGCTGTCAGGACATTTGCAACAGTTTTTCCACCAGCTTGTCGATGCCGTCGGCCACTTCAGAGATGCGTTGGCCCAGCATGTAGGCGGGCGTGGATACGATTCGCAGATCCTCGTCAACTACGACCCCCCGAACCTGGACGGCCACGTGAATGCCACCCATTTTTTCAACCGCCGCGGACGTATCCTTATCCGTGCCGATGGTCAACCTGGGGTGAATATTCCTGCTTTTCGCGACCCGGGCCATGAGTGCCGGCGCGATGCAGATAAAGCCCAAGGCTTTGTGCGCGTCAATGGCCGCGAGGATGAACCGTTCCACCTGTGGGTGGACACTGCATTCAGGGCCATTGACGGCAAAATCGCAAAGGTTTTTGGCGACACCGAATCCACCGGGAAAAACAACCGCATCAAATTCAGTTACATTTGCCTTGGCCAGGTCAAAGATCTCGCCGCGGGCGATGCGTGCGGCTTCAACCAGGACATTGCGTTCTTCTTCCGTGGGCTGACCGGTCCGATGGTTGACCACGTGCATTTGCGGGATATCCGGGGCCAGGAGAGTGACATCCGCGTGGCGGCGGTCTAGGGCCAGGAGGGTAAGCACGGATTCATGAATTTCCGCGCCGTCGAAAACACCGCATCCGGAAAGCACAACCGCAACTTTTTTCATTCTCGCCTCCTTTTAAAAAAACCATGTTGACGATATCATTGAATGTATCATATAGATGGCGGCAATGCCAAATGTCGACAGAAAGGAAGTGAATGAACCGGCAGTGGATGAAGAAAAAACGCGGGAAAGTTGGAAACGTTGATGCGGAGCAGGTGGACCGTCCCGTTACGGGACGGTCCACCGCTATCAAGCAGGGATACGCGGTACGGTCTAGAAAATGTACCGGAAGCCCAACAAGAAGAAGTGATAGTCTTTTAATTCCAGGCTGTCGTGCAGGGGCATCTGGAATTCAAGGAAAATCGACCCGCGGGCGTTGAACTTGCGGATCACTTCGATACCGGTCTGGAGTACGAGGTTTAAGCCCGAAGTCCAATCCGGCTTTTCGTCGAATTCGAAATCCTTGATGGTGCTGGTATAGGCCAGGCCGCCGCCAAGGAAGAACTTGTTGATCTTGGCGTTGAGCACTACGTCACCCATAAAGAAAGATTTGAACGGCTCACTCGTCAGGCTAATGCCGGGTCCGGCGCTGACGACGAGGTCCAGGGCGTCCGGAATCAGCATGTACAGGAAGCCAAAGCGGGCGAAAAGGTAGCCGCTGTAAGTGCCGCGAGCCAGGCCCGGGCCGGCTTCCAGCATGGCGTAGAAACGCTTTTCGACTTCCACCATGGATTCGCAGTTGTCCGCGAAATCGCCCATGTCATCCGTGACTTTGGCCGTGACATTGAAGCGGCCGGATTTTTTGAATACTTTTTCCACGCTGAAGGGCTTTCCGGGAGCCGGAACCGTTTCCAGTACTTCGCCGTCTTTGTTCTTGATCATGAACTCAGCGGCGGTTACTTCACCGTCAGGGTCACTGGAGCCGGACGCATCCAGCACAAACGGACGACCGATGTATCCGCGCTGGGGATCGACTTTCAGGTCACAGACCGGAGGGAAGTTGACGTGAACATCGGCGGAGCAGACCGCGCCTTCTTCACCGTTGGCATTTACGGTAACGCCTTGCACGGTGTAATCGCCGGATTTATCCAGTTGCACGGTCCAGGTCGGCTTGTCGGCGGTCAGTTCACCTTCGGCGGCCACACTGCCGTCCGGGGCCACTACGCGGGCTTTCAATGTGTCCACGCATTTGGATTCGCTCATGTCCACGGTAAAGGGGTCGCCGAGTTTCACCTTGGCCGGAGATACTTTGAGATTGCAGATTGCGCGGGAGGCCTTGGTGCCCACCAATGTGATATTGGCGCACTTGGCGGGGATAATGAAGTCGTAATCCCGGCAATTGGTGAGCATGGTGAAACGGTAGACCTTTTCATCCTTGCGAACTTTCCAGTTCAGGTCTTTGGCCACCTTGATGTTGCCGTCGGAAGAACGGAACATCATCCATTCAATGTGAACCGGAGCTTCTCCGCTCTTGGGGTCAAAAGCGGGGAATGACTCGCTCTTGAGTTCACTGACGGCGATTTGCTGCATGAAGGGTTCGTAAAGGTCATCGAACCCGCCGTAAGTGAAACCGGTCTTGATCTCTTCCGCGTGGTGTTGAATGAATTCACGCAGGGCCTCTTCGCTGTCCACACTGTGTGCGATCATGGGACGGTGTCCCAGGCGATACAGGTTTTTTGTGGCGGCGAATGAAGTCACAGAGAACAGGATCAGAATGCCGATTATCAGTAAAACTGATCTGTGGCGTCGCATATCACTCCTCCTCATTTTAATTTGTGATTACGCATATATTGCGTTCCATCCCGGCATCGTAAAATCCCCGGGCATGGACGATTCAATTTCCCCGCCACCCGGTGATCTCGATACACACCCGTATTGTAGGCATTCAGAATTCGGTTTTCAAGTACAGAAAAGATTTTTTTTGGAATTAAATCAATGAAAGGCTTTTCCTGACGCTCGCCCGGAGCTGTTTTTCTCCCTTTTAACCAAAACTTAACATTGATTTCATACCCTGTTAACCGCCATCGATGACAATACCTGCGGGTGCGGGAGACCCGAACTGCCGGGTCAAATCTGAATCATCCCGACACCCGACAGGAGGAGTTTCATGAAAGCCATTATCGGAATGATAATTTCCCTCGTACTGGTCCTGAATGCCGCCCCGACTTTCGCGCAAGACAAGATTGTCGTCGACGGTTCCACAACCGTGGGCCCGATCGCCAAGGCTTTCGCGGAGTACTACATGGGCATGAACAAGGACGTAAACATCACGGTAAGTGAGTCCGGCTCCGGAAACGGTGCCAAGAGTTTGATCAACAGCGCCTGTCAAGTGGCAGCCATGTCCCGCTTCATGAAAGACAATGAGTTTGCCGCCGCGGTGGAAAAAGGCGTCAATCCCGTATTCCACGTGGTTGCCCTGGACGGAATCGCCATGGTGGTTCACCCGGCCAACCCGGTCACCAAAATTTCCAAGGAACAGGTCAAAGACATTTACCTGGGCAAAATCAAGAGCTGGAAGGCGCTGGGCGGACCGGATAGGCCGATTACCTTTATCACGCGTGATACCAACAGCGGTACTTTCGAAACATTTGAAAATCTGGTGATGAACAAGGAAAAGATCGCCGGTAACGCCGAAGTTCTGGGCAGCAACGGCGCGATCCGCAGCCGAGTTCAGGATACCTCAACGGCAATCGGTTACGTGGGATTGGGCTTTGTAGACAACACGGTCAAGGCTTTGAAGGTGGACGGTGTTATGCCGACCCTGCGCACAATCGCTCTGGGCACGTATCCCATTGCCCGCCCCTTGTACATGGCCACCAAAGGCTATCCCAAAATGGGAAGCACGCTCTACCAGTTCATGACATTGCACCTGACCAAGAAGGGCCAGGAAATCGTCAAGCGCATCGGTTTTGTGCCGGTTACGGAATATTAAAAATTGAATGGAAGCACGTGTACATTGTGCCGGCGTTTTGCGGCCGACTGAACGGCTGGAAAAAATTTGAAACACAGCGCTAAAATGGACCCGCTCCGGCACAATTCAAAGAGCATCGTGATCAGCAAGGGGACCAGCCGCCTGCGGCGGCTGGTCTCCTTTTCAATCGACAGCTCCCTCTTTCTGGTTACCTCCCTCTCCACGCTGGCCGTTCTTTTTATCATGCTGTTTATCGCCAAGGACGCATTTCCCTTTTTCCAGTTGCGCGGAATCAAGGAATTTTTCCTCAGCATCCGCTGGTACCCGTCGGGAAGTCCGCCCGAATTCGGCGTCCTGGCGATTATTTTCGGCAGCGCAATCGTGACTTTCTTTTCCGCGGCCATCGCCGTACCCATGGCGGTTTTCTCCGCAATCAGCCTCAGTGATATTCTGCCGTTCTCCGTGCGCCAGGTCGTCAAACCCATCATTGAAATTATCGCCGCTATTCCATCGGTGGCGTATGGATTTTTTGCCCTGGTAATCTTTGCCCCGCTGTTGCAGCGCAGCGGGGGGCACCTGCTGGGAGTGGGGGTCTGGCTGGCCGGCATCCCCCTGGCGTTAATCGCAATGTTCGTGCTGGGGGGCATCATCCCGGAGCGTCTTTTCGGCAGCCAGTCACTTGGGGGTCGTCTGGGGGTCATGCTGCTGGTGGGGGGCGCTTTCGGGGTCCTGTTGTACCGGGCCTGGCAGATCATCTCCGCCATTCAGATTCAGAGCGGAACCAACGCCCTGAACGTCTCCATTATTCTGGGTATCATGGCACTGCCCACCATCGCCTCTGTGGCCGAAGACTCCCTGCAGGCGGTTGGCCGCGAATTGCGCGAAGGCAGTTACGCCCTGGGCGCTACGCGCGCGGAGACCCTGGTGAAAGTGGTAATCCCCGCGGCACGGTCCGGTATCATCGCCGCTATTATCCTGGGCGTGATGCGTGCCATCGGTGAAACCATGGTGGTGTGGATGGCATCCGGCAATTCCGCCCATATCCCTACGCCCTGGTACAATGTCTTGCAACCCATCCGCACGTTGACGGCCACCATTGCCGGCGATATGGGAGAAGCGGATCATGTGACCGGTTCCGCCCGCTATCACGTCCTGTTCGCCATGGCTTTCTTTTTGTTGATTATTTCCTTTGTGTCCAACCTGATCAGCGAGATCCTGGTGGCCCGCAGCAAAAAAAAGTGGGGAATCTAGACCGTGAAACTTCAGACGCGCAAAGTCCTCGATAAATCTTTTACGGGAATGGGCTTCATGTCAATCTTGTTGCTCAGCGCCGCCCTGGCCATGGTCCTGGCCCCGATTTTTTCACGAGGCATCGGCGCCTTTGTGTTTCGCGCCACTTCGGAATTCCGGCGCCTCGACCACTCGCTTTACGGGTGGAGGAGTGCGGAAGTCGTTGAGGCGGAAACCCGGCTCGTGCAGGCGGCCCGTGAACCCGTATACCGCATGCTGGCCGATTTTGAGGCGCAACTGGAGGCGGGTCGGATCGATAATGCAAATGACCTCTATGCCGAACTGGATACGGTTCGTGGTCTGGTCTCGCGTTTGCTGGGCCCCCGGCCGGGTGAAACCGTGCCGGTGCTCATGCGCGACCGTTTCGGCAAAACCCGTTGGGACAAGGCCAAAGAGACTTTGCACCGGATCCTGTACAAAGAGGGCTGGGATTACTCTGATCCCACAAAAATGGGAGTGAAAGTCGAAACCCCCCGCAGCCAAATCTTTGCGGGAACCTCTCTGGAACCGATGTTTGCCTACCTGGAGGTTAACGCGGAACGCATGCTGCGTCCGCGCCTGACTTTTTACTGGAGGTTCCTGTTTGATAAATCCCATGACGCCCATTTCTTTGGGGGAATCTGGCCGGAAATGCTGGGAACACTGTACCTGGTGTTTGGAACCATGCTGTTAGCCATTCCCATGGGGGTGATCGCCGCCGTGTACCTGGCTGAGTTCGCCCACCAAGGAAAAATGGTCAGCCTGTTGCGCACTTTTATCGCCACGCTGGCCGGGGTGCCGAGCATTGTGTTCGGACTGTTCGGTCTGGCGTTTTTTATCAACACCCTGAAGATATCCAACAGCAAGAGCGTGCTGGCCGGATCGCTGACCCTGGCCCTGCTGGTGCTGCCCACCATAATCCGTGCAGCCGAGGAGGCCATCAAGGCGGTTCCCCGCGCGTACAAGGAAGCGTCCTTAAGCCTGGGTGCCAGCCGCATCCATACCGTTGTTCGAGTCATACTTCCCGCCGCCCTGCCGGGTATTCTAACGGGTATCGTGATCAGCATGGGGCGCGCCGCCGGGGAAACAGCACCGATTATATTTACCGCGGCTGTAAGCGTGGGGAAACCTTTGCGCCTGTTGGAGACATTGAATCAGCCGACACCGGCGTTGCCTTGGAACATCTACAACCTGGCCACGGAACACGAGGCCGTTGACGAGATCCGCCACGTGCAGTTCGGCATGGTGTTTACCCTCGTCATGCTGGTGTTGCTGCTCAACCTGGCGGCCATCATCTTGAGGGCCCGGGTTTCCAAGAAGTTGAGAGGTTGAACATGAATCTGGAAAAGCGCCTTATTCTATCCGATAAGCAGTTAAACAAGAAGAACCTGTCCATAGAGAACGAAGACCCACACGTGTGCTCAGAAAAATTTTCCATTTTTTACGGTGCCAACCAGGCCATTAAAAGTGTGGACATCGCCATTCCCAAGCACAGGGTGACGGCCATTATCGGTCCTTCGGGATGCGGAAAGAGCACCTTTCTTCGCGCCGTCAACCGCATGAACGATTTGATCCCCGGCTGCTGCGCGCAGGGTAGATTGTTTTACAACAACGAGGAGATTTACAGCCAATATGCGGATCCGGTGTTGCTGCGCAAACAGATCGGCATGGTGTTTCAAAAACCCAATCCCTTCCCCAAGAGCATTTTTGAAAACATCGCTCATGGACCCCGTTTGCACGGATTGCACCGCAAAGGCCAACTCCCTTCTCTGGTGGAGGACAGTTTGAAACGGGCCGGGCTCTGGGATGAAGTCAAGGACCGCATGAGCGACAACGCCCTGGGCCTGTCCGGCGGCCAGCAGCAGCGCCTGTGTATCGCCCGGGCCCTGGCGGTGCAGCCGGAAATCCTGCTCATGGACGAGCCCACATCCGCCCTGGATCCCCGGGCCACGGCTCATATTGAAGACCTGATCGGGGAATTGCGGGGCCGGTACACGATCATTATCGTTACCCATAACATGCAGCAGGCGGCGCGGGTTTCGGATTACACCGCTTTCTTTTACGAGGGCGTGCTGGTGGAATTCGCGCCCACATCGGAGTTGTTTACCAATCCCCGGGAAAAAAGGACCGAAGAGTATATCACCGGGCGTTTCGGCTGATTGGGTGTGGACAGGAGGATATCATGAGCAAGCATTTAAACCGGGCCATCGAGAATCTGATGCGGCGCCTGATCGCTTTAAGCGCACAGGTGGAAGAGAGTGTACGCATGGCGATCGAGTCGGTAAAACAGAGCGATTCCGTCCTGGCCGGCCGGGTAATCCGTATGGATGATACCATAGATCAGGAAGAAATCGACCTCGAAGAGGAATGCCTGAAGATTCTTGCACTGCACCAGCCGGTTGCCGGTGACCTGCGCACCATCGTGGCCGTCCTGAAGATCAACAACGACCTGGAACGCATCGGCGATCTCAGCGTGGATATTGCCAAGCACGCCATCAAGATCGCCCAGGGAGACCTGGTGTCGCACTCTTTTGATTTTTCCGAAATCTTTTCCCGGGTGAGGGGGATGCTCAAGAGCAGCCTGGATTCCCTGGTGCGCACCGATGCCGCTGTTGCCAACAAGGTCCTGGAAGAGGACGACCGCGTGGATGAGTTGAATCGCCGGATCTGCCGGGAGGTATTGTCCGCAATGAGAGAGGAACCGGAAAAAGCGGAGACCCTGATCCAGTACATGCATGTGTCCAAGCGGTTGGAACGCATCGGAGATCACGCCACCAACATGGCGGAGGACCTGATTTACCTGGTGACGGGTGAAATCATCCGTCACGGGACGGGATTGGAACCGGATACTGAGTAAACCCCGGCGTGTCAGTTGGTTCCGCAACCGTCCGCGGCAGGCAAATTTTTCGAAATTTCAGGCATTCTGATGGGCGGAAGGGAGTTCAAGGCCATATCCCTTTCTGCGGTCTTCCCGCTTCAGCAGGTAGGCGAACACCATGCCGAGTACGCCGAAACCGGCAAACACCAGCATGGGCAGGGTGTAATTGTATACTACGGCCACGGTTCCATCCGGAAGAGTGGTGCGGGCAACGACGCAGAAACGGTCCAGGATCCAGCCGATTAAATAGGGAACTCCCATCAATCCCCAGTTCTGGATAAAAAAGATCAGGGAGAAAGCCGTGCCAAGCTGCTTTTGGGGAATCAGTTTGGGAACGGAAGGCCACATGGCCGAGGGAACGAGGGAAAAGGCGACTCCCAGAATGAGCATCAGAAACAGGGCGAATATCCAGTTGTTGAGTAACGGCAAGGCAAAGAGCAGGTGGACGACGATCAGCATGGCGGAACCAAGGAACATAATGGAAGCGGCTTTGCCTTTGCGGTCCACCATGCGTCCGAACAGGGGCGTCATAAAGATATTGCCGAAAGGGAGCAGCCCCGGAATCAGACCGGCCAGCGTGGCTTTTACGAAGTATTTCTGCACCATCAGGTCGTTGGCGAATTTCAGGAATGGAAAGACGGCGGAGTAGAAAAGCAGGCAGAGCGCGGCGATGTACCAGAAAGCCCGGTTGGTGAGAATACTGCCGATGTCTCTGAGGCGGAATGACTCTTCGTCCTGATTCCGGGTTCCGTCAGGATTCAATTCGGAAGCATCCAGCTTTCTGTCCATGAAGCCGTACACGATAAACGCGATCAGGCCGATGCAGAGCAGGATCAAGCCCAGGAGCAATGGCGCCGAAGGCGTCCCGAAAGCGGCCGCGATGGGAGCGCTGATGACCAGCGCCAAAGCGGTGCCCATTCGCGCGGTGGCCAGTTGGAGTCCCATGGCCAGCGCCAATTCCTTGCCCTTGAACCAGCGGACAATGGTTTTAGAGACGGTGATTCCCGCCACCTCGACGCCTACGCCGAAAATGGCGAAACCCACGGCGGCAAAAATGATCTGAGGTTTCCAGCCCAGCAGGGTGGCCCCTTCGGGAAAGGTGGTGTTGATGGCCCAGTATTTCAAACCGGCACCGACAACCATCACGGCGGCGGCGGTGATGCCGGTGAAACGGACTCCCATCTTGTCGAGAATGATACCGCCGATGATGAGCATCAGCAAAAACACGTTAAACCAGCCATAGGCACTGGTAAAGAATCCGTATTCGCTGCTGGTCCAATGCAGCTGGCTCTCCAGCATGGGTTTCAGGGGTGCCATGACATCAGCCAGGTAATAGCCGCACAGCATGGTCAGCGACACGGTGGCAAGCGCCGTCCATCGGGCCGTGGCGGAATCCCTGAGTGATTGCTTGATTTTTTCAGTCATCCTGGCCTCTCAATCGGGGTTGTCTTTTGCTCTGGTCATGCGCCCGCCCATGGTTCAACGGCGCGGGCGGAAGAGGAGTGTAGCAGATGCCGGAGGGGAATGCAATGAAGGCGCGAACCGGGGACAGTGTAAAGTCGAAAGTCGAAAGTCGAAAATCTAAAGAAGGTGACAGGTGGCAGGAGAACAACACGAGTGAAAAGTGAAAAGTGAAAAGTGAAAAAGTAAAAGCTATTTTTACTTTTTCTACTTCTTGCCTCTTCAACTTTTCAACTCTTCAACTCTAATCAAAAGAATAGTATTGCGGCTCCTGACAAGGCAACCACCGTGCCGGCCACGGCCGACCAGGATATCTGTTCCCGGAAAAGATAGCGCGAGATGGGCAGTAGCAGCACCGGCGAAAGCGACATCAGGGTGGAGGCCACGCCGATATGCGCATTGCGGATGGCCACCAGCGAGAGGATGACCCCCAGTACCGGGCCCACCATGGCGCCGCTGGTGATATCGGCCAGGGCGCGGCGATCGCGCATTTTGCCTATATCCGTTCCCAGGCGTCCCCGTAACAGAAAAACAGGCGTCAATACCGCCACGGCGGCAATGACGCGCACCTGGTTGGCCGCGATGGGTGAAGCCCCGGCCATCATGCCCAGTTTCGAGAGCAGCAGGCCTCCGGCCTGGCCCAAAGCGCCCCCCATCCCCAGGAGAATGCCCAGGCGGAAGCGGCGGCGCGGTGCCACGTCGCTGGAGCGCGTGGAAGCGATCACCATGGCGATGCCGCTGACCGCGATCAAAATGGCGGTAATTTCAATTGCGCGCAGGTGTTCCCCCAGAAAAATCCAGGCCAGAATGGAGCCGAAGATCGGGACCAGCAGCATAAGCAGCATGGACAGGCGGGCGCCGATCAGCACAAAGGCCTCGAAAAGAAAAGCATCTCCGGCCGCGTAGCCCACGATTCCCGACAATGCCAGCCAGGCGGTCGCCTTCCAGCCCAGGTTCGATGCCAGGATGGTTCCGTGGGATATCAAGTGGATGGGGAGAAGAGCGGTCAAGGCGATCCACAAGCGCACGTGGTTGACCGTTACGGACCCCACGCGACGTCCAGCCCGGCTGAACGCGATGGAGTTATATGTCCAGCAAACGGCGGTCAGCAAAGCGGCCAGTTCACCAATCGGGTTGCTTATCATAATAGGGTGACCGAGGGCGGAATGCAGGCGGTCATGGCAACGGCGGTGCTATTTGCGAATGTGGATGTTGACACGGATGCTGTGATGGATCATGTCGATGTGCACGATCTCAATGCGCAGGTTTTCGTTTTGTTCGATCAGGTTCAGTTTGAGGGTGATCTCCTGGAGTTGCGGTACGGTCAGGAAACCGGGATAGTTCAATTCAGCGCGGATTTCAGCGAAATCGCCACGGTCGAAGTTGTCGATGCGGTGCACGGGCAGGCCGTTACGATCAAACGCCGTGTAAATAACATCCGGATCCAGTGTGCTTTTCATGCCCTTGTGACGCCACTATAGCGCAGGCGGAAACGGAAATCAAGCCGGATGTGCCGTTTGACAGTTTCCCGGGCTCTGGAGTACAATTTTTCAACATGAGGGTGTTGCTCAAATTGCCCTCAATGACCGAGGAGGAAGCATGAAAATCCGAGGAATGACGACTCTATTGTTTTGCCTGGCGCTGGCGCTGCCCGCCGTCGCCGCGGATAGCCATCCGTTTACGGTGCATGATTTACTGGCCATGGACCGGATTTCCGGCAATCAGGTTTCTCCGGACGGCGGCTGGGTGGTTTTTGTTTTGCGCCGCACCGACCTGGACGCCAACCGCGGCCGTACCGACTTGTGGTTGATGCAGAGCGACGGACGGAACTTGAAACGCCTGACCACCCATCCCGCGGCGGACTATTCTCCCCTGTGGGCGCCGGACAGCCGCTCAATCTGGTTTCTATCCACGCGTTCCGGTTCCAGCCAGGTGTGGCGGATCAGCCGGGATGGCGGTGAAGCCGTCCAGGTGACATGCCAACCCCTGGATGTGGGCAATCTGATACTTTCCCGTGATGGTGAAAAGATCGCTTTTACCATGAACGTGTTCCCGGGCGCCAGCGTGGAAGAAACGGTGGCGCGCCTGGACGCGAAAAAAGCCAGCAAGATCAGCGGCCGGCTTTTCACGCGTCTTTTTATCCGTCATTGGGATACGTGGATGGACGGACGGCGTTCCCACTTGTTCGTCATGCCGGCAAAGGGCGGTCCCGTTGTGGATGTGATGCGGGAAATGGATGCAGATACCCCCACCCAGCCCTTTGGCGGAGCGGAAGAGATCGCATTTTCGCCGTGCGGCAAGCAAGTTCTGTTCACTGCTTCCGCCGCCGGGCGAAAGGAAGCTTGGTCCACCAATTTTGATATCTTTGTCGCGCCGGTGGATGCATCCCAGCCGCCCCGCAATTTAACGGCAGCCAACAAAGCCTGGGACACCACGCCGGTGTTTTCTCCCGACGGCAAAACCCTGGCCTGGCTGGCCATGGAGCGGCCGGGATTTGAAGCGGACCGTTTCCGCGTCATGTTGCGGGCATGGCCCCAGGGGGAACCACGAACCCTGACCGCGGAGTGGGATCGCTCACCGGGCGGTATTGCCTGGGATCCCGACGGTCGGAAATTGTGGGCCACGGCGGCCAATTTCGGCCAGAATTCGCTGTTCACCATTGACGCACGTTCCGGGAAAGTCAACACCGTGGTCAAGCAAGGCAGCGTTCGATCCTTTGGTTTTGCCGACCGCCGGGTGATTTTCGGCATGGACCGCCTGGATTCGCCGGTCGAATTGTACGCGGTGTATCGCAACGGCGGCACGCCGATGCCCCTGACCCGCGTCAATGCGGCGCAGGTGGCGGCCGCGCGCATGGGTGAGTACGAACAATTCAGTTTTCCCGGCTGGAACAGCGAAACGGTATACGGGTACGTGGTCAAACCCGTAGATTTTAATCCCGGCAAAAAGTACCCGGTGGCCTTTTTAATCCACGGCGGTCCCCAGGGATCTTTCGGCAACGATTTTCACTACCGCTGGAATCCCCAGGTATATGCCGGGGCCGGATATGGAGCCGTAATGGTGGATTTTCACGGCTCCGTGGGCTACGGCCAGGATTTCACCGATTCAATCAGTGGTGATTGGGGAGGCAAGCCGCTGGAAGACTTGCGCAAAGGCCTGGCGTATGCCCTGCAGGCTTATCCATGGCTGGACGGTGAACGGGTGGGTGCCTTGGGTGCTTCTTACGGCGGCTACATGATCAACTGGATCGCCGGCAACTGGTCCGATCGCTTTCGGTGCTTGGTTAACCATGACGGCAACCTGGACGAACGCCTGGCGTATTATGACACGGAAGAACTGTGGTTCCCCGAATGGGAGCACGGCGGCGTACCCTGGGAGAATCCCGACGGTTATGAGAAGCACAACCCCGTCAACTTCGTAAAGAACTGGAAAACCCCCATGCTGGTCATCCATGGGGCTCTGGATTTCCGGGTAGTGGAAACCCAGGGATTTTCGACATTCACAGCCCTGCAACGCAAAGGCATCCCCAGCCAGTTGCTTTACTTTCCGGATGAAAACCACTGGGTGCTCCAGCCCCACAACAGCATACTCTGGCACGAAACGGTGTTGGGCTGGATGGACCGCTGGCTGAAAAACTGATTCAAAGCGGATGACGGGCCGTTTGATCTGTCTCTGGTGCGGGGTGAGGGGTTTTCCCTCACCGCGCCTCGCTGGTGCTGCGACTGCGGCGGCCCGTTGGACATTGAATTCACCCCCTCCATTCCCGGGAGCGGTTTCCCCCGCGCACCTCAATCACTGTGGCGTTATCGCGCCGCCCTGCCCCTGGACCCAGCCGTCACCCCGGTTACCCTGGGGGAAGGCATGACGCCCATGGAAGAGTGGAAGTCTCCGGCCGGGAGGCGTGTCTGGGTCAAGATGGACCATGTTCAGCCCACCGGTTCGTTTAAAGACCGTGGCGCGGCGGTGATGATCAGTCGGTTGCGCGCCCTGGAAATCCCGGCTGTGGTGGAAGATTCCTCGGGAAATGCCGGCGCCGCGGTGGCGGCCTATTGCGCCCGGGGCGGGTTGGCGTGTACTGTATATGTTCCCGCCTCCGCTCCAGCGGCAAAGATCGCTCAGATCAGGGCATACGGGGCCCGAGTGAAGGACATCGACGGGCCCAGGGAGGCCGCTGCAGCGGCCGTGAAAAAAGCGGCGCGAACCACCTACTACGCCGGGCATTGTGTGGATCCCTTTTTTATTCAGGGAACCAAGACCGTGGCCTACGAAGTGGCTGAGCAGCTGGGTTGGCGCTCGCCGCGAATCGTGGTTGCCCCCTTGGGCAATGGGACCCTGGTGTTGGGGCTCATCCGCGGATTTAGTGAACTTGTTTCTGTCGGGTTGATAACGGAAATGCCGCGGATCGTGGCTTTCCAGTCACGGGCATGCAATCCCCTGGTTCGGGCTTTTGTTTCACATGATACGGATTTGTTTGTGCCGGGAACCACCCTTGCCGACGGTATTGCTGTTGCCCGCCCCGTATTGGGCGATCGTATCCTGACGGAAATCAGGCGGGCCAAGGGAGAGATCCGGGATGTTTCAGAGGCGGCGATCCAAGCGGCCTGGAAGCAATGGGCAGTTAAGGGATTGAGCGTGGAGCCGACCGCGGCAGTGGCGCTGGCGGGAATCGATCAACTGAAAGTGGATAATGATGCCGTAGTGGTGGCTACGGGACACGGCTTGAAACGGCCGCACTGATTGCTTTATTCATCCAGCACTGTGGAGGTTCGTTCCCGCTGGCGGGAGCGGATCCTGATGTTATCGGATTCCAAATCCATTTCCAGGGTTTCCCCTTCGGCTTTGCCGCCCCCTTTCTTTTCCAGGGTGGCGTTTCCAGAGAAACGCATGTTGCGCTTGGGAAAATCCCAATGGACCCGGTCCGCGCCGCCCATGATGTCGTTTTTTTCAAACCGAACCGACCCATCAGCGGCAATGGTCTGAAGTCCATCTTTTTCCGAGAAAGAAAGGATCAGAGATTCCGCGTTCAGCCGGGTCGCGCCCGACTGCATGCCGCCCTTGCCTTTGATCAACAGGGTTTGCTTGTCTGGATCAATGGTTATTTTTTCGCCCCAGGCCTCCAGGTCGTCTTTTTGTGATTGGAAAACCAGGCGGACGTTTTTCTCTGCCGACAAATACTTTTTGGCATTCAAAGTCAGGGATTCGGCGGTTAATCGCGTCTTTTCCTGCAAGAGTTGCACGGCGCCGGTAAAACGGGTCACTGCGTTTTCATCCAGGATCAACAGGTCCTGTGAACGGATGAAAAACGGCTGCTCGGAAAAAGGGGGTTGCGCACGTTGCGGATGAAGGGTGGCGCGTACGCTTTTTTCCCCCCGCAGCCACTTTTTCTCTGTGTGGATAGAGAAGACGGGAGCGAAAAACACGTTGTTTTCGCGAATGACGCGGCTGTCTTCCCCTTTCATGCGAATCAGGTCGTGGGACGCGTCGAATTCAATGGTATCACTGCGGCAGGAAAATTCGTGGCTGCGCAGATCCCCGTTTCCTTTACCCAACCATTGGGTGAGTTCTCCGCTCTTAAAGATAAATTCCATCCGGCTTGCGGAGGCGGAAAATTCCGTGCCGCCGGTGTGGGTGACATCTGCCGGAATGGGAATCCGCACATGCTCGAGAAAAACTCCCCCGGGGGTGAAGCGGGCTTCAATGAGTTCAGAGCGGATGCGAATGTGGCGGTCCCGGCGCCGCAGGTGAATCGTAACTTTGCGCACCAGGCTCAAGCTGCGCATGTCTCCGTTTTCATCATGCTCGCCCGTAAGGATTTCACAACGAATGTTGCGCATGCTTTCAGCATCACCATCGCTTTGGGCGGCATTATCGGTTTCGCTGTGGAAAAGCGCTTTGCCCTGGCACCGGGTTTGCTGAACGAGTTCAATGTCACCGTCAAATGAAAGCGAAATCCAGTCTCCGCTTAAAAGTGAATCCGGGCCTTGAATCCGGGCGTTTTTCTCCAAAATCAGTTTGCGGTCCTTTTTGGAAAACCACAGGGTGTCGGCTTGAAAACGATACGCTTTTCCCTGCCGGTTGTGAAACCCCCGCGCGCTGAAGAGCTTGATCATGTCGTGATTCAAATAGTAAGTCATGCCTTTGGCCGCGGTTCCCTCGAGGTTTCGAAGGGCAAAAGTTACGGGAAAAGTGGATTTCAGGAGGGCGCGGTCTTTGAGAAAGAACTCTTCCGCTTGCAGAGTGAAACGTTGTGAAGAGATTTTGGCGTTTTTTCGCACCAGAAGATTGTGGTAGTTGTTTTCCACGTAACCCTCGTCACCCTTCACGTGGATATCGTCGGTGATCTCTTTTCTTTTCAACACCCGGATGTCTAGTTGCGTCATGTAAACACGGTCTTTCTCGCCGTGGCGGGAACTCGCGCTTTTCAACTCGATAATGGGCTGGTTGTCGCTGTTGAAAATGGTTTGCTCCATGCCCATACCGTCGGCCGAAAAATCAGTGGGGAAGTGTTCGGGACCGCGATTGCGCATACTGCGAACCACCAGTACGACGGTGGCCAGCAGCGCCAGGAACAAAACGGCCTGAATCAATCTTCTTGTCCGGTTCATGGTTGATCTTTGTCTATACCGCCCTCCTGGGTGGAGTCTCGGTAGGCGCGCTTTTCATAAAAAGGTCGGAGGGTTTCCAGCAACAGGCGATTGAATTCTCGGGCGCCGGAACGGGACACGTGACAATTGGTTCGTCCCCAGCCGCCGTTGATAAAGAACTCCTCGTTGTTTATGGGAAACACATCGGGGGTATCGAGCACCAGGATGTGGACGTTTTTGAAATTGCGTTGCAGGCGGCGCAGGTCTCGCAGCATTTGCCCGCGTTGGAAATTGGTGCGGAAAGTGCCCAGGTGGTTGGGGATGAGCACCAGAAACGTAGTTACACCGTCGCGATCCAATTCGCTCAGCAACAAGCGCAGGTAATCCCCCTCTTTTCCCGGGAAGCGCGGGTATTTCTGGCGCCAGAAATGCCTGGGTTTGCGGGTAACGACAACACCGGGTTTGTGAAGAGAACCGACGTACTTCTGCAAAGTCACAAAATCCATTACTTCGTGATGATTTCCGGGGGAGAGACGTTTGTTCCATTGTTGAATGACGGCTTCAAAGAACTCTTCGATTTGTTGCTTGTTTGTCAACAACAGGGACAGAGAGGAAAAGGGAATGAATGTCTCGTGCAGCTTGTCCAGGCGGGCCAGCCAGCGTTTGTTGGAACGGCTGTTATAAATAAAGTAGTCCATGCCGTAGATGACAAACTCGGGAACACCTGCGTGTGTTTTGAAAAACTGGTAGAAATGGTAATTGTACCTGGGGTTTTTACCGAACTGGGCTTCCTTGTACGCGTTCTCACTCAGGATGGTGCGGAAATAGAGGGGGTGTATGGCCTCATACGTTCGCGAGGTGCCCAGAATCAGTGTACTGAAATTTTTGCCTTCAGCGAAATCCACAAACCGTGATTTGAAGTTTTCCGCTCCATAAAAAGCGGATTCCAGGCGGGTAATCAGGAAGTAGGCGGATCGATCAAAAACAAACAGCGCCGACAGGAAAGCTACAAAGACGGCAAGGCGCTTTAAAAATTTAGAATTGGAAGTAGATAAATTCATTGCTTTTGTCAACGGCCAGGATCAGGATCAGGCAGATCCAGGCGGCGATGAGAACGGCGCGTAACAATGCGGGCATGGTGACGATCCAATTGAAGCGCTTGCGGTGGTGGATCAGGATCTCCATCAGCATGAACAGGGCCAGCAGCAACAGGTTGAACACGACGTGGCCGGCGCCGCTTTCTCCCGGCTTCAGCGAAATGGCTGCCAAATAGTGAAAAGCCGCGCCAAAGGATTCCGCGCGAAAGAAAAGCCAGGCGAAAGTGACCAGGTGAAAGGTGATAATAATCTGCAAGCCGTTGCGCAGCGATTGCAGTTGATTCAGGCCGGCGGCTTTGCGCAGGCGGCGCCTTGGTTTTCGCGTTGCGTATCCCACCACCAGATAAATGCCGTGCAGCGTGCCCCAGGCTACGAAGGTCCAGGCGGCACCGTGCCACAGTCCTCCCAGAAACATGGTGATAAAGATGCCGACACAATACCCCCAGGCCTCGGTTCTGATGCCCAGAAACCGGTCTTTGCGGATTCGGCGCATGGTGGCATAGGCGATGGGAAGGAACAGGTAATCACGCAGCCAGGTCGACAGTGAAATGTGCCAGCGGCTCCAGAAATCAGACAGGCTGCGGCTGAAATAGGGGACGTTGAAATTCAGCATGGAGCGATACCCCAACATGCGTGAAATGCCCACCGCCATGTCGGAGTAACCGGAAAAATCGCAGTAGATCTGGAAAGCGTAAAAATAGAGGCCGAAAACCAGGTTGAGCCCCTGGCCGTCCGTTTGCTTGAACACTTCATTGACGAAAAGGGCCAACCGGTCGGCAATCACCACTTTCTTGAACAAACCCCAGAGTACCTGCTGGAATCCCGTGCTGATTCGTTCCAGATCAAAAGAAGAGCGCGTTTTTAATTCCCGGATAAACGCTTGCGCGCGATCGATCGGACCGGCCAGCAACTGGGGAAAAAACGCCACGTACAACGTGAAATACCCGATGTGACGTTCGGGCTTCATGCGCCGGTGGTAGACTTCCAGCAGGTAGCTGATCAGTTTGAACGAGTAAAAAGAGATGCCCACTACGTAGGCGATTTTCAGGGGGGTAAATGAAATCGGGTCGCTCACCAGCGAAATCAGGGCGAAAATGCTTTTGCCCACGAAATTGGTGTATTTGAACACCAGCAGGACAGAAAGGCCGCAAGCAAGGCCCAATGCCAGCAGCAAGTGCCTGCGGCGGGGGGAGAGCGGGCATTCAAGACTGCGGGCGATCAGGTAGATTGCCAGGGTGGGCAAAAGCAGCAGGGCCAGGTTCCAGGGATTGCGGAAGGCGTAGAAACAGAGGCTGGCGCCCAACAGGAATATCCAGCGAAGACGGTGGGGCAGCAGGAAGTGAACCGTGAAGACCACGGCAAAAAACAAGAGGAAAGCTTGAGAAGTAAAAATCATGGCTCACGGGTGCGAAACAGAAAATGCATTGTAGCCGCGAAGGGGCGAAAAGTCAACGGCCCGGGAAACCGGTTCAGCCCGGGTAGGATTCAAACAGGCGCCCCCAGGGCGATTCCTTTAACCACTGTTGAACCACTTTGCGCCCCTTGACGGGATACCAGATGCGGTCATGATACAGTTCGGATGCAAGAATAAACACTTTGACCAGGGGGGTGTGGAAAAAGAGTTTCTGCAGATGGCGTAAGGGTGTATCGTGCCATAAAAGCCGGCCCACGCCGGTGGCCAGGTTTACGCCCACGTCGAAATGCCAGTTTTCTTTGGTGACGTCCTCATCTCCCACAATGCGGATCTGTTTGGGGTTTCCGACGCCCAGCCCGTGTTCATGGGCCAGGGCTATGCACGGCAGGTCACGCCAATTGAATCCCATCATGGACGCGGCAATCGCATCAATGGCCACCTGGTCCGCCGAAGCCAGCAGGATGTTTTTGTCGTGGGGGATCACGGTTCTGGGGCCAGGTCCCGAACCCGCGGTTGTGCCATCCATGATCGCGAACATACCGGAATGGATCTCGCGACCGATGGCCAGCAGATCCACCAGGGTTTCATGAATCCAGGTGTGGGTGTAGTGACGCTTCACATTCAGCAGCCCGCCGAAAGCGTTTTTCATTGCTCCGGTGTAGGTGGTGTAGGAATGGGTTTTCACCGTGGGCAGGTGGATGATGTTTTTTCCCACAAAGTACTCGGGGATGCGGATGCCCTCGGGAAAGATCCGATGCAACGCCAGGGTTTTGAATTTCGGAGAAAATGGAATCCATTGCATATCTTCAGGCTTGAAGTTGAACAGCACCGGAATGTCGAAAGCCTTGTATTGGGGTGAAAATTTCAGGTCCTTTTCACCCTTTTCCGGCAATGTGACCACGGTGTGGTTGTGAACCGCGGCTAAATCCGCGAATCCCTCGGATTTCAGGCAGCGGATGGTGCCTTCCAGTTGCCAGGGCGTGGTGTTGACTCCCGGAAACAGATTATGCCAGGTGATGTTGTCCTTGAGGATGGTGGTGGCGCCCGGATCCAGGGCTTCTTTAATGCCTGCCAGGCGGCAGACCCGTTGAACATCATCCACAACGCTTTCAGGCGTTGTGCGCACAACAGCGACCGTGGCTCCGGACATGGCTCCTCCTGAAACTCTTTCCTTAAACTGGATTGTACCACCAGATCGGCGGAGATCAAAAAAAGTAAAAAGGGGCGGTTCGCGAACTTGCCTGTTTAGTCTACGAGAGCGGTTTCAGAGTTGATTTCCCGGAACCGTTCCAGTACAATACCCAGATGGTAAAGAAAGCCCTGGGCAGGTGGAAGACCCGTCGAAAAGAGCGTCGCGAGGCAAAGCGTGGTCCCGGTGGTCCGCGGGAGTATGCCGAACTCATCGCGGAGACCTTGATCTACGTGTTCTTTGTCATGACGTTTCTCTTGCAGTCTTTTGTGATCCCCACCGGCTCCATGGAAGATACTTTGCTTATTGGTGATCATTTGCTGGTGGACAAGGTGGCCTATTCACGCGCCATCGGGGGGCCGGGAAGTTTCCTGTTGCCCCAGGTGTCCATTCAACGGGGAATGATCGTGACGTTCAAGTCTCCGGCGGAAATGGACAAAGAGTACGTGAAACGGGTGATCGCCTTGCCTGGAGAAACCATTACCATCCGCAAAAAGCAGGTCTTTATTGACGGCAAAGTCCTGGACGAACCCTATACCTACTTCAAGGATCCCCGGATCCAGGCCGGCTATCGGGACAATTATCCCGCCTTTACAGTGCCCTCGGGACAGTACTTCTGCATGGGCGACAACCGGGACCACAGCTTTGATTCGCGCTACTGGGGATCCGTACCCGCCGAATACATCATCGGCCGGCCCTGGCGCATTTACTGGTCCTACGCGGCCAAAACGGATGACTACATGGCGCCCGGAATTGTCAACCAGGTGAAAAGCATTTTCCGCACTCTGGTGCACTTCTTTTCCCGTACCCGCTGGCAACGCAGTCTGCAACTTGTTCGCTGAATTCGCTCAGCATAGATTCGGAAATCCGGCGCGGGTTTCCCGGGAGGTCGCATGGAGAAAAAGGCATTGATTACCGGCGTAACCGGCCAGGACGGTTCCTATCTGGCTGAGTGGCTGATGGAAAAGGGCTACACGGTGACGGGAATGGTCCGTCGTTCCAGTACGGAGAATTATGGCAGATTGGACGGAATCCGGGAACGGATCAATATCCGCCAGGCCGACCTCCTGGATCAATATTCCCTGATCAAGTTGGTTGAAGAATGCGAACCCGATGAAGTCTACAACCTGGCGGCCATGAGTTTCGTGCCGACTTCCTGGAATCAACCCGTTCTGACGGCTGAATTTACCGCCGTGGGGGTTACCCGCATGTTGGAAGCCATCCGTGCGGTTAATCCCGGGATCCGTTTTTACCAGGCTTCATCCTCGGAGATGTTCGGCAAAGTGCGCGAGATCCCCCAGTCGGAAAGCACCCCGTTTCATCCCCGCAGCCCGTACGGTGTGGCCAAGGTTTACGGTCACTGGATAACCGTCAACTACCGCGAAAGCTACGATATATTCGGGGTTTCCGGCATACTATTCAACCATGAGTCCCCCCGCAGGGGCATGGAGTTCGTGACCCGCAAGGTCACGCATGCCGCGGCCGCTATCAAGATGGGGCTGGCAGGGGAATTGCGCCTGGGCAACCTCGATGCCAAGCGGGATTGGGGCTATGCCGGCGATTACGTTCGTGCCATGTGGATGATGCTGCAGCAAAAAGAACCCCGGGACTACGTGATCGCCACGGGTGAGACCCATTCCGTACGCGAATTGGTGGAGTTGGCGTTTTCCCGCGTGAACCTGGATTACCGGGACTTCGTGGTTCAGGATCCCCGTTTCATGCGTCCCGCGGAAGTGGACCTCTTAATCGGTGATCCCGCCAAGGCCAAGCGTGAGCTGGGATGGGAGCCCAGAGTATCATTCCCTGAACTGGTGTGCATGATGGTGGATGCGGACCTGGAGCGCCTGGAACGGGAGCAGAGAGTCAACGCATGATAAAGGATCGGGAAGAGCGTCCCTGGGGTCGGTTCGAAGTCCTGTACGAGGAAGAGGGTATGAAGGTGAAGCGTATCGTGGTGTATCCGGGGCAACGCCTCTCGCTGCAGAGTCATGAACATCGCGGCGAGGACTGGCTGATCCTTGAGGGCGTGGCGCGGGTGCAATTGGACAACAAGGTCTTGCAATTGTATCCCCACCAAGTGGTGCATATTCCGCCCAAGTCGCGCCACCGCGTGGCTTGTGAAAGTGAAAACGACCTGGTTTTTGTCGAGGTTCAGCGGGGCGGTTACCTGGGAGAGGACGACATCGTCCGCTATGAAGACGATTACCGCCGCGCCTGAAGATGCAAATTCAGGGTAAAGAATGATGAACCGTGATGAATTGGTCAATGTTCTGCGCGATCCGCCATGGCGGGATGACTCGTTCGGCCGCCGCGTGGCGGTGGAAACCGATGAGTTGATGGTAATGCAGATCGCCCTGCGACCGGGTCAGGAAGTTCCCTTGCACCGGGCCAATTCCAATGTGCACCTGCTGGTACTCATGGGTACGATCCGGCTGCAACTTGATGGAGAGGAATCGATTCACCAGACCGGTGACCTGGTGCCCGTGGTTTTCCGGACTCCCATGCGCATCCTGAACGGCGGCAGCGAAGATGTGACTTTCCTGGTGTGGAAAACGCCTCACCCCTCGCGCATGCAAAGTTGAAGAGTTGAAAAGAAAGCTGGCGAGTGGCGAGGGGCCAGGGGCGAGAGGTGACGAACTCCCTCGAATGCCTGCTGTTTTCTATTTTCTACATTCTACAAGTAATGAAATAGACAGGTGGCAGGTACCAGGTGACACGAAGGCGGGCGCTCAGGAGCCCTTGCCTCTTGCCAATGGCCCCTTGCCCATTGCCCCTTGCCCCTCGCCAAGGGCTTTTACTTTCGACTTTCGACTCATATGCCCCTTGCCATGTCAAAGTTGAAAAGTTGAAAAGGTAAGAAGTAGAAAAAAGGAGACAGGTATCAGGTGACAGGAGGCAGGAAAACAGGCGTAGGGGCGACCGGCCGGTCGCCCACGAACCAGAAAAAACCCATTCTAAATCCCAAATCCCAAATAAATTCAGGATCTATTACGTTTTGTGTAGGTATAGAAGTTATTCCAATTTGAAAAAGGGAAAGGCTGCAGTAGAGTACCCTTTCGGGCATAAAAGGGAAGAGGTGTAAGCGATTATCCCGTCTTTCTCAGGCGCCCGACCAGCGCCTTGTGCAAGCGGCGGCGGATGCGATTGAGGTTCAGCGATTGCACTTTGGGATGAACGCGGTTGGACAGCAGGATATAGCGCATACGGGTGACCGGGTCGATCCAGAGAGAAGTCCCGGTGAAGCCGTTGTGACCAAAGGCTGCCGCGGAGAAGCTCTTTCCCCCCGAGGTCAGGGGCGTCGAATTCAGTTTAAACCCGAAACTGCGGTGGGATAATTTTCCGGGAGTCAGATTACGCTGCATGAGTTCCAGGGTTTCCGCGCGAAACAAGGTGGAACTCTCAGGCAGGAACTCAGCGCTCAGGCGGAACAGGGCCCGCGCCGTTGCAAACAGGCCCGCGTTGCCCGCACATCCTCCCAGGTAGTAAGAATTTCCGTCATGGGTTTGAGCGCGGATCACCTCTGTTCTCCAGGGAAACGCATTCACCACGGCTTGTGGAAAATGTTTTCGTGCCAGTTCCTTTTCCCATTGGTTACCCTTTTCCGTAGGCGCGCATCGCAGGCGGTCATGCTCGGGAACCTGCAGCAAGAGATCCGGGATGTTGAGCGGATCCAGGAGCAGCTTCTGCGCGGCGCGCACAAACGGCTCTTTTGCCACTTTAGTCAACACGAAGTGCAGCAGGATGTAGCCGGGACATGAGTAGTGTACCCGGCGCCCCGGTGCAGATTTCAGCGGCAGGGATTTCAGCATGTCGTAATAGGGTCGGGATTCAATGTAGAGAGGAAGCCAATCCGGTAGCCCGGAAGTATGGGTGGCCAGGTGGCGAATGGATATTTGCGAGTGGGGGTAGTCCGGCAGAAAGCGACGCACCGGGTCTGTAATGGCGATCTCGCCGTATTGGATAAACCACGCGGCCAGCAGCGCCGTCACCAGCGGCTTGGTCAGGGAAGCCACATCAAAGAGGGTGTCTTGCGTCAGCGGCTCCGGCAATGGTTCCAGGGCCCGTTTGCCGCGGTAGCATTCATACAGGATGTGTTCGCCGCGCCCCGCCACTACGGCCAGGCCGGGGAAAACCCCTCGTTGGATCAGGCGCTCAACCAGTGATTCGATTGGAGGCCTTCTCTTCTATGTTGCGGGAGATGCGCAGGGCCAGGTCCAGGGCGCGCCGCGCTTGCGCGGGCCCCACGTTGCCTTTACCGTTGCGGTGGATGGAATCGCGAAAACGTGCCCACAGGTTGGCCAGGGGCTCCTGGTCGGGAATGTTGGGGATTTCTTCGTGGATATTGCCGTCACGCAGGGAATAGCTTTTCACCGTGCGCTTTTTGTAATCCAGTGAGATGTATTGATCCTTCTGGAATATACGCAATTTACGGGTTTTTTTCTGGGAGACGCGGCTGGCGGTGAGATTTGCCACCAGTCCGGAAGCGAATTCGAGGCGGACGTTGGCGATATCCACACAAGACGAGATGATGGGCACACCCAAGGCGCTGATTCCCTCGACCGCTGATGAGTCCATGTCCAGAATGATGTCCAGGTCATGAATCATCAGGTCCATGACCACGTCAATATCGAGGGAGCGCGGTGAAAACGACCCCAGGCGTTGACTCTCAATGAACAGCGGGTTGTTGACAAAGGGGCGGACCCATTGCACCGCGGGATTGAACCGCTCCAGGTGACCCACGCCAACCACCACTCCGGTTTCCGATGCGAGGCGGACCAATTCATCGGCTTCCGCCAGGGTGCGGGTCATGGGTTTCTCCACCAGTACATGGCGGCCGTGAGAGATAAAGTAGCGGGCGATTTCGAAATGGCTTTCCGTCGGAGTCGAGACCATGACCGCATCCACTTGGGAAAGCATTTCCTGGTAGTGGTTCACTGCCGGGGCGGCATGGGCCTGAAGTGCTGCCCGCAATTGTGCGGGGTCACGGTCCGTCGCCGCGGTTACTAGGATCCCCGGCAAAGAACGGGCCACGCGCAAGTGGTTGGTTCCCATGGCTCCGGTCCCCACGATGCCGACCCGCAGGATGGGGGATGATACAAGTTCAGTGGCCATGGCTGGTTTCCAGGGTGCTATTTGTGAACGAAGTTCTTCAGAATTCCCCGTCGCGAGCGTTGAACGAAATCCGCTATGATACGCATCTCTTCGCTGTCGGGATAGGTTTGCCGTAGGCGATCCAGGGCTTGCGAGGTGTTGAGGTCGGAGCGGAAGATAATGCGGAAGATATCTTTGACGGTAGTGATAAACTCGCGGCTGATGCCGTTGCGCATCATACCGATGGAATTGGGACCAAAGAAAAAGTAATTTTCCCGGGACTGGGAAATCTTGGCGAAAGGCAGGATGTCTTGAAGCACGATGGTATAGCCGCCGATATACGCATTGCGGCCGATATGCACGAATTGGTGAACCGAAGAGTGGGCGCTGATCACCACGTGGTCTTCCACCTCCACGTGCCCGGCCAGAGTGGCGCCGTTGATGATCACGGTGTGGTCACCGATGCGGCAATCATGCCCTATGTGGGCATAAGCCATCAGGTAATTGTGATTTCCCAGCCGGGTCGTGCCCCCACCCTTGACGGTGCCGCGGTTGATGGTGGCGAATTCACGGATCGTGTTGTGGTCGCCGATTTCCACTCGGGTTTCTTCGCCCTTGAAGGTGATGTCCTGGGGGTCGGTGCCGATGGAAGCGAAGGGAAAGACCACGCATTCGCGCCCAACGTCGGTATTGCAATCAATCACGGCATGGTGCTTGATTTCTGAACCATCGCCGATGCTGACGTTGTCACCGATAATGGCATATGCGCCTACGGATACATTACGGCCGAGCCGGGCGCTGGGGCTGATGCGGGCGGTGGGATCTAAGGTTGGCTTCATTGTCCTGCCATGGCGGATAGGAATCTTCTTTCCGCCGCCGCATGTTTCTCAACAGTGGCGGTTGTGTTCACTCGGGCACAACCCCGGCCGTGACGCAACCGGCTGGCTCGCTTATTCAGATACCCACCCGGCGCCACCACGTAGCGGAATCGCGCAATATCCGTGATGGATACAGGCGTTTCCATGACCCTATATATCTGCGACTACTTGGCCTTGTACTTTTCGTCGTACGCCCGGATCACTTCATCGGTGATATCAATAGCGGTATCGAAATAGGATACCCCGGCGCTGCTGAGGTCGAGGATCAGGGTGTAACCCTGCGCCTTGCCGATCTGTTGAATAACGGGCATGATCTCTTTGTAGAGGGTTTCCATTTCTTTCTGATACCGGCGCTGGAATTCCTTCTGGGAATCTTCGACAAAGCGTTTGATGTCTACCTGCCGGCTCTGCAGGTCAGCGGCTTTGCTTTCGCGGGTTTCCGGGTTCAGTGCCGGTGACATCAGTTCCTTTTCCAGGGCCTTGATGGCGGCTTCCTTTTTCTGGATTTCCGCCTGTTTCTCATTGCTGATTTTTTCCAGTCTTTCCTTTACCTGCTTGCCGCGAATGGTTTCCACCAGGATCTTCTGCGGGTTCACAACGGCGATTTTCTGTTCGGCATACGTATACGCGGTCATGGATGTCAGGACCAGACCGATCACTAACGCTCTCTTCATCGTTCACTCCTTTTTCCTATTATACACTATTTTACATCTATCATATTCTCGCGCCGTTGCCGACGGACATTGCCTCAATGAAACGACGGTCCAACGGCGAAGCGGAACGCGAAGTGTTTTTCATCTTCACGAAGCAATCTCGAGTTGCGGGCAAAAATCAAACGGAAGGGGACGTTCAGCATGGGTACAAACACTTTGACTTCAATTCCCAGGGATTGGTAGACATCGTCCAGTTTAATGGGAACACCGGTATCATAACTGTTTCCCACGTCGTAGAAAGCCACGAAAGAAACCTGGTCGTTTAAGGGGATGCTGTATTCGGCGTTGATAAAAAATGCCTTGGTGCCGCCGATGATGTAGTTGTTTTCACTGCTGCGCGGACCGATGGTGTAGATTTCATACCCACGAATCGACCGTTCGCCGCCCAGAAAATAGCGCTCGTAGAACGGGACTTGGTTTTCTCCGAAGTTGTGGATAAACTGGTAGACCAGATGCAATCCCAGGATATGGCGGCGTTTCCACAAGGGAGTGAACTTGACGAATTCGAATTTCACCTTGTGCAGGTCGACGTCGCCCCCCAGAAATCCCCCGCTGTAACGGTAATTGACCAGGTACTTGATTCCGGAACGGGGGAATATCGGAGAATCTACGGTTGAGTAATACAGGGTGGGGGAAAGCGCGGAGAGGGTGCGCTTGCCGCCGGTGTAGTAGTAGTAAGAATAGGGATTGGTGAAATCCAGGTCCGGGTCGATGTCGGTGATTTCAATGCGCTGCAGGCTGTAGACCAGGGAGGCGCCCCAGTAGCGCCAGAAGCGCGAAGAGGTGGAGATGTTGAAGCCTTCGCTGTGCTGGGTGTAGAGGGCGGGAAGCTCGTAAGAAGTACGGTATACCTCGATTCCCAGGCTGGCCGGGGAATTGAACAACCAGGGCTCGGTAAAAGCGAAGCGATAGTTCTTTGAACGGGTACCCTGCTGAAAACTCAGGGCGAAGGTCTCGCCCATGCCCAAAAAATTCTGGGTGGAATATCCGGCGGCGATAAACAGGCCGTCATAGCCGCTGAAACCCACATTGAAGTTGATGGATTGGCGATTGAGTTCCTGGACTTCCACAAGGAGGTTGATTTTCTGCGGATCTTCCGGGTCCGGTTTGATTTCCGGCATCTTTTCCACGGTAACCAGGCCGAGTTGCTTCATGCGCCGGATAGAGTCTTCCAGCAGGTTGATGTTCAGTCGATGCCCCTCGCGCAGGAACCACTCCCTGCGGATGACGTGATCCTTGGTAAAGGTGTTGCCTACGAATTCCAGGCGTCCCAAGTACACGATGTCGTTTTCCTGAACCGTGAAGGTCAGGTCCGCCACCTTCTTTATCGGATCCAGGTTTTCCGCGGGGATCACCTGGCAATAAAAGTAGCCCAGCGAGTAGTAGAGTTTGCGAATCTCTTCAATGGCTTCATTGCGTTTCTTGATGTTAAAGACATCGCCTTTGCCCATCTTGAGCTGGTTTTTCAGGAATTCGGACCTGATGATCTTGTTGCCCTGGACCTGCACTTCTCCCAGGCGGTACCGGGGGCCCAGTTCAACGGGGATAGTGATGCGCAGCATCTTGCGGATTTTTCCGAAAAAGTTGTGGCGGCGGTAAAGAGAGAACTCGGGCGTTCCCACCTTGGCCTCCAGGAACCCCTTCTGCTGCATGCGTTCGCGGATGTTCTCCAGGTCTTCCTGGATTCCTTTCTCATCGTAAACGTCCTTGCCGCCGATGGCGGAGAAAAGTCCATGCGGTTTGTTGTTTTTCAGGCCTTTGCGCAAGAATCGCGCTGAAATCTTCTTTTTGTCCAAACCACTGAACACAACGGCACCGATGCGGGTTTTGGGTCCGGGGTCGACTTTAATGGTCAGGTCCACCTGGTCTTGACCCTTATCACGGGTGATCACGTTCACTTTACCGTTGTTGTAACCTTTCTCCACCAGCAGGTCGGTGATGATCCGTTCCACGCGCTTCACTTTTGCCGGGTCGAAATAGGAGAGGGTGGACAGAACGATGTTGTTTTCCTGTAGCTTTTCTTTGATGGCGTCCTGCTTGATCTTTTTGCCGGTATCGTAGGTGATGGAGGCAATGGTGCGATTCTCTTCCACGGTCACGATCACCGTGTTCGTGCCTTGATCCCGTGCCAGTTCAATGCGAATGTTGCTGAAGAAACCGGTATCCCAGAGGCTTCTGAAATCACGCTGGAGGATGTCCTGTGAAAGCGGGCCTCCCGGACTCGATTTCATGTAGAACATGATGGTGTCTCGAGAAACCTTGCGGTTACCCCGGATCTCGATCTGGTCGATGTTCTCTGCGTGGATCAACCCAACGAGCAGTAGAATGAGTACGCATGCTCCAGCCAGTTTTTTCATGAACACCTCTGAATAAAAGGTTCTTATAGCATATCCCCCCGCAAAACTCAACACGGGCATCGGGGTGGGCGCCAGGGAAGGACTCCGGTTTTTCTGTGCGGGCGCTACGTGGATGTGACGACCAAACAGTGCCGGGATCCGTCCCCTGTCTGTGACACGGGAAACACATCACTGGTTTCTTTGCTCATTGGAATTCGTTGACTTTGTATGCGGGCTTGATTATACTGGCCCCGGACCGGTTGGTGTGGAAGCCGAGCGAAAAAATTTTTCGCCGCTTTTTTTCATACCTCGGACGTCTCTAGAAGGAGATTCTTGAGAAGGAGATTTCGCATGAGCATGAAAAAGGCAGTTCTCGTAATGCTGGTTGTCCTGATGTTGGCGGGCCTCAGCCTGGAAGCCCTTGAAAAACCGCGCCTGGGCGTGTTGCGCTTTAGCAATGAGACACGCATCGAGTGGTGGACCGTGTCGGTGGCCCGGGATATGCAGGATTTGATGGCTTCTGAACTGGCAAGTACCGGAGAATTTACGGTGCTCGAACGCAACGAGCTGGGAGAGGTTTTGGCGGAGCAGGACCTGAGCGAATCGGGCCGGGTGGATCCCGCCACCGCCGTGAAAGTGGGCAAAGTCAAGGGTGCCCAATACCTGATCGCCGGTACCGTGACCTCGTTTGAAAGAGGCGTGGCAGGCGGGGGCGGCAAGGCGCGTTTTAAGGGACTTTCCGTGGGTGGAAAGAAAGATAAAGCCTACATTGCCGTGGATGTCAAGGTGATCGATACCGAAACCGGTGAGATCGTTGACACGCGCACCATCGAAGCCACGGTTACCGCCAAGGGCGCCGGCGCCGGTTTGTCCCTGCGCAACTTCTCGATCGGCGGCGACACTTACAAAAAAACCGCCACGGGCAAAGCCATTCGCGCCTGCATGGTATACATTTCGGAATATTTGACCTGTTCCCTGGTCAAGGGCAAGGACCATTCCTGCATGAACAAGTGGGATAAGATGGACGCCAAGCGCCGGGAAAAAACCAAGAGCACGATCAAACTCGATTAAGTAGTGTGACTCCATCCGGAGATTCGGGGAAATCCCGGAAATTGCATAAGCAATTTTCCGGGAACCCCGCTTTCCTTCAAGGCCCGTTGCAAGACAAACCGCCCACGGTACTGATCACTGGGGGCGCTGGTTTCCTGGGTTCCCATCTCTGTGACCGCTTCCTGAAAGAGGGTTGGCGGGTGGTGGCCTTGGACAACCTGCTCACCGGGTCGGTGGACCACATCGCCCACCTGATGGGCCATGAACGTTTTCGATTTATCCGCTACAATGTGACCCACTACCTTTACTTTGCCGAACCCATCGACCTGATCCTGCATTTCGCCTGCCCCGCTTCGCCGCTCGACTATGCCAAGTTCCCCATCCAGACCATGAAAGTGGATTCCCTGGGCACCCTCAATTCACTCGGTTTGGCCCGGGCCAAAAACTCGCGTTATGTATTTGCTTCAACTTCCGAAGTGTACGGCGATCCACGGGAACACCCCCAGAAAGAGTCTTATTGGGGGCATGTGAATCCGGTGGGTCCCCGTTCCATGTACACGGAATCCAAACGCTTTTCCGAGGCCATGTGCATGGCGTATCACCGTCACCACGACTTGGATATTCGCATCGCGCGCATATTCAACACCTATGGAACGCGTATGCGCCTGGATGACGGACGGGTGATTCCCACCTTTATCGTCCGGGCGTTGCGCCATCAATCCCTGATCATTAACGGAGACGGTAGCCAGACCCGCAGCTTCTGCCATGTCGACGACATGGTGGATGGCCTGTTCCGCTTGTCTGTGCGGAAAGATCTGGCTGGCACGGTAGTGAACCTGGGAAATCCCGAAGAGGTCACCATTCGCCATTTGGCGCAACGGATCCTGGAGTTGAGTCAGGGCAAGAGGAAAATCGAAAACCGCGAGATGCCCGGGGATGATCCCGCCCGGCGCCGTCCCGACGTCAGCCTGGCCCGGCGCCTGCTGGACTTTGAACCGCGGATCAGCCTGGAAGCCGGTCTGTTCGGCCTGATTCCGTGGGTGCGGGAAAAGCTCAAGGCAGAGTAGGGGCGACCGGCCGGTCGCCCGAACTGGGGAGTGCTTGTAAACATGTGAATACGGGTTTTTGGATTACGGAAAGAGTCGCAGATGTCAGCCGCAGCGACTGTCTCTTTGCCTTCCTGCCACCTGATACCTGTCTCCTGTCACCTTCTTTTCAACTTTTCAACTCTTCAACTTTTGTTTCCAGGTAGGGTAGACCGGGAATCAACAGCATGGCGGGGACGGACAAGACAAAACTGAAACCAAACAGCCAGGCGTACCCCAGCCAGCCCGCGATGAATCCGCTGGCCACGCCTGCAAACAACCCCCCCAGGTTCATCAGGCCGGATCCGATGGCGTAGTGAGCGGCCTTGAAACCCTGGCTGCAGATGCGCATCAGGTAGGTCATGAGCACCGCGGTGCCCAGGCCGCCGGCCAGTTGGTCAAAACCGTGGATGCCGGCAAACAACGCCAGGTTGCCCGTGCCCAGCCAGGTGGATTCCATCCCCCCCGGGGTGATAAAGGGCGCCAGGTGCAGAGCGGCGCCCATGTAAATCAGGTTGGTCAGGTTCTGCGCCAGCAGGAAGGGCCAGATGAGGCGCCGCATGCCATAGCGTGAAATGGCCCACCCCCCGATTAAAGCCCCGGCGATGGATGCGGGCAAACCCACCCAGGCGCTGATCCAGCCGTAATGGGCCTTGATGCCCAGATCCACTACAAAGGGGGCCACCATGGTGGAAAGCGCCCATTCCCCGGTGCGCATGAGGATGATAAAACCCAGGATACGGCCTACCCGCTCGCGGTCCATGAACGAGACAAATGCGCGGGAGAAATGGGAATCCCGTTCCGACAACAGGCGGCGCTTGAGGGGGCGGCGGAACAGGCCGACGCCGATCAGGGCCAGCAGCAACAGCAGGGCGATCCAGTGGGAAAAGTAGATGCGCCGCAACCAGGGCAGTCGCCCCTGCAGGTTCTGCCAGGCGGGAGAGAGGAAAAAAGCGCGCACTCCCAGAATCCCTCCAGTAAAGAGAGCAACCAGGGCCAGGGTGCGGGGGCGAAGCAACGAGATCAGCCAGTCCGCCGGGGCACGCTTCGGCGCTTCCACCTCGGCCAGGAAAAACAGGTGGAAGACAAAAAAGATGCCGAATATCACGGCGGCGGCGGCAAAAGCCGTTCCCCAGCCGGTCGTGGTTCCCAGGGTGACCACCACGCCTGTTCCCGTCATCATGGCGATGCGGTAGGCCATTACGCGGTAGCCCACCCAGCGGGCCTGGGAATTTTTGTCCAGGGCTTCCATGTAGTAGCCGTCAATGGCGATGTCATGGGTGGCCGCCAAAATGGAGCCGACAAAGAAGAGCGCGGCCACGGCCCGGACCCCGAATTCCAGGGGAGCAAACACCGCCGCCAGGATCACAACCGCCAGCAGCATTCCCTGCATGCTCAGCAGCCAGCGGCGCTTGGTGGCCACGGCGTCAACCTGGGGAGCCCAGAGGAACTTGAGGATCCAGGGCAGGCCGAAGAGGGAAGTCAAGCCGATGTTTTCCAGCGAGACGCGCATGTCGCGAAAGAAAACCGACGAAACGGTGCGGATCAGCGTAAAGGGAAAGCCCTCGGTGAAGTAGGTGGTAAAGGCCCACAGTGCCGGGGGCACGCGAAAGCGGTTTCTCATGGCATGGGTTCCGGTGGAATGGCGATTATAGCAGTCACTAAACCCGCGTGCAAATCCATGGGGTGCCTTGATAGAGTGAGACGGTATGGTCTATAATCAATCGATTAACGCCGCCGGCAGGCGGCGGGGAGGCGAACGGTGAACCAGATAAAGACCGTGTTGTTGCTGGGCGCACTGACGGGCCTGCTTTTGCTGATCGGCGGCATGGCCGGCGGTAAGGCGGGGATGGTGATCGCCCTGGTCCTGGCCACGGTCATGAACCTGTCGGCCTGGTGGTTTTCCGACAGCATTGTGCTGCGCATGCACAAGGCCCGTCCACTGGGAATGCAGGAGTCTTCCCGTATCCATGCCATGGTGGAATCACTGAGTCAACGCGCCCAAATTCCGCCCCCCCGGATTTATGTCATGGAACATCCTTCGCCCAATGCCTTTGCCACCGGGCGTGATCCGTCCAAGGGCGTGATCGTGGTTTCCACCGGCCTGCTGCAACTCCTGGACGAGCGGGAATTGGAAGGAGTGCTGGCGCACGAGTTGAGCCATATCCGTTACCGCGACACCATGGTGCAATCCATTGCCGCCACCTTGGGCGGAGCCGTCATGATGGTGGCCTACCAGATGCGCTGGTTCGCTTTCCTGGGGGGAGGCGCGGGCAGAGATGACGATGACGGCGGCGGAATCCTGGGTTTGCTGGCCATGGCGATCCTGGCCCCGTTGGCCGCCGGCCTCATCCAGATGGCGATCTCCCGCTCCCGGGAATACGGCGCGGATGAGGGCGCGGCCCGATTGACCCACAACCCTGAAGGCCTGGCGTCGGCCCTGGAGAAACTGGGTCGCCAGAGCCGCCGCATTCCCTTGCGGGCGCACAGTCAGGCGGCCCACCTGTTTATCGTATCTCCCCTGCGTGCGGATTTGCTGGCGCGCCTCTTTTCCACCCATCCGCCCCTGAAGGATCGCATTGCGCGTCTGCGTGCCATGTCCGTCTCCTGACTCCTTGCCTTGACAAGCCCCATATCTCCTTCTATACTGGACCATTCGCACTTCCGCCGCTGCGGAGGATAACCCGGAACAGGAATCGATTATGAGTGAAAACCCGCGTCCCGATCAGAATACCCGCAAGACCCTCAAACAGGTGGGCTACAAACCCCTGGGCAAAATTCCGGACGCCGTTTACGCGGAAATGGGTTTCCGCTGCGGCCTGGAAATCCATCAGCAGTTGATGACGAGGCAGAAGCTGTTCTGCCGCTGTCCCGCCGGGATCTATCAAAAGGATGGCGAATACGACGCGGAATTGGTGCGCCACATGCGCCCCACTCTGAGTGAACTGGGCGAATATGACGGCACGGCGCTGATGGAGTTCAAAACCCGCAAAAACATCTATTACCGTATCCAGAATGAAACGGCGTGTACCTACGACATCGATGACACGCCCCCGTTCCGCATTGACGACCAGGCCCTGGACATCGCCCTGGAAGTGGCGTTACTCCTGGAAACCAGCATTGTCGGCGAGTTGCACGTGACCCGCAAGCAATACCTGGACGGAAGCATTCCCACGGGATTCCAGCGCACCGCCATTGTGGGCATTGAGGGACGCATTCCCGTACAGGGCAGCGAAGTGGGCATCATCCAGATCAGCGTGGAAGAGGATTCCTGCCGCGAGGTATCCGACCTGGGCCATGACCGGGTCTATACAACCGACCGGCTGGGCATGCCCCTGATTGAAACCGTGACCCATCCACACCTGGTGACGCCGCGCATGGCCGCGGCGGGCGCGCAATACCTGCGCTTTATGACCCGCAGTACCGGTCATGTGCGCACCGGGATCGGCGCGGCCCGGGAAGATGTCAATGTCAGCATCCGCGGAGGAACTCGTGTGGAGATCAAGGGCGTGGCCCACATCTCCTGGATACCGGAACTCACCCATATCGAAGCGTTCCGCCAGAAGAGCCTGCTTCACATCCGCTCCCTGCTTTCAGAACGTGGCATGAATGCGGACGCGTGGAAAGTCACCTCTGTGGATTTGCCGGAAACATGGATCCCACACAAGTCCCTGCACGAATTGTACCGGGGCGCCCGCGACCTGCGCGCGGTCGCCCTGAATTTGCCGGGATTCAAGAACCTGCTTTCCCACTTCACCCAGCCCGGACAGGTATTTGCCGACGAAATCGCGGACCGCCTGAAGGTTGTGGCCTGCATAGAACGGCCCAACATGGTTCATTCTGAAGAGTCCCGCTCCCTTCTGGAGCGTTCGCAACTGGCGGAAATACGGCGCCGCCTGGAAGGCGGTCCCCAGGATGCCCAGGTCGTGGTCTGGGGTCCGGCCGACGACATTCCCACCGCGGTGGAAACCGTCGAGGAGCGCTGTCGCATGGCGTTTGCCGGTGTGCCGAACGAAACCCGCAAATCTTATCCAGACGGTACCACCCGTTTTGAACGCGTGTTGCCGGGGCCGGACCGCATGTACCCGGATACGGATACGGCTCCCATCCCGGTTGAAGAGGAGCGTATCGAGCGCATCCGCGCCGGCCTGCCTGAACCGGTCTCTGGGCAAATGGCGCGCATGCGGGAGTGGAACGTGGCGCCCAACCACGTGGGATACATCCTGCGCGGCAACCTTTTCGGGATCCTGGAACGTATTGTAAAAAAGTTCAAACAACCGCCGCGGCGGGTGGCCCGGGTTTTGTCCCAGGTGTTGCGCAACCTGGCACCCGTTCCCCACGGCAAAGGCGGTTTCGATCCCGCCCGACTGGTCGATATCTACGCCTTCATGAAGCGGGAGGAAATCGATACCGCGTTGGTGGAAGCCATGTTGCCCGTGGTTACGGAACATCCCCAGATGGAGTTGCCGTCGGTGCTGGAAACCATCGGGTTCAAAACGAAAAAGCGGCAGGAGATCCTGGATCTGCTACCGGTATTGCACGCCAAGTTCAGCCAGATCAACACTTCACCCGATCCCATGGCCCGGCACCGCTGGATCATGGGCCAATTGCGTCCGGTGGCATTGGGCAACATCGATTTGAAAGAGTTGAGCCGCCTGGTTCCGGGAGACCAAGATGAGTGATATGTTCAAGGGCTACCGCGGCCATGCCCTGGAGGCGCTGAAGAAATTCAACATCCGTGTCTGGAGCGAAGCTGAGGTCAAGACCACGCGCGGGGATTTCCGCGGAATCGTACTGCCTCGTTCCGAAAACGACGATGACCGCCACCTGGTGCTTAAACTGGACACTGGCTACAACGTGGGCGTAAACGTGGATACGGTGAAGTCGATTCAGGAACTCGGTTACCGCGAGGCCCACTACAAGATCCCGGAAAAAGAGTTCCCCTTTTCTCAGGAAAAACCCCGGGTCAAACTGTTCGGCACGGGTGGAACCATCGCGTCGCGACTGGACTACCGCACCGGCGCCGTGATTCCCGCGTTCTCTCCCGGCGAGTTGTACGGTGCCGTTCCCGAGTTGGCGGATATCTGCAACCTGGAAACGGAAAAACTGTTCGCGGTTTTCAGCGAAAACATGGGGCCCAGCCAATACATCACCCTGGCCAAGGCCATCGGCGAAGAAATCCGCCGCGGCGTGGACGGCATCGTGATCGGCCACGGCACGGACACCATGCATCACACGGCGGCGGCCCTGACTTTTATGGTGCAGAATCCACCGGTTCCCATCATCATGGTCGGTTCCCAGCGTTCGTCCGACCGTCCTTCTTCGGATGCGGCCCTCAACCTGGTTCACTCCACCACCGCGGCTTCCCGCTCTGAGATTGCCGAGGTGATGGTGTGCATGTTCGGGCCGACATCGGATGAATACGCCTTGTTGCATTCCGGTACCCGGGTGCGCAAAATGCATTCCTCTTACCGCTCAACCTTTCGCACCATCGGCGATATCCCGCGGGCGCGGGTGGAAGGGGAACGTATTATTCCCATGTGCAAAACATTCAATCACCGGCGCCGCGACCGAGATGTCACCATCAAGCCCTTTTTTGAAGAAAAAGTATCCATTGTCTA
>OMKS01000299.1_pt1 | contig 46394 bp, 40 predicted proteins | sample 1674721 | NCBI WGS metagenome assembly OMKS01 (sample SAMN06264996, study PRJEB25208) | sediment metagenome | isolation source: hot spring sediment | place: USA: California | collected 2014-09-02 | reverse complement strand
AGGCTGTTCCGGTTGGCGGACTACCTCCGGTTGCGGCGCGGCGACAATTCGCACCGAATAAACCCTCTGCGGAAGCTCCATCGGGCGGGAGAACGCGCTGACTAATACAAAGAACAAAATGAGCACGGCGTGTGCTGAGTAGCTGATAAGTAGCTCCCGGCGCACGCCTCATCTCCTTCTCTCAGGCGTGGCGACAAGCCCGAGGTTCTCGATTCCGGCGTCCTTGATGTAGCCTACGACGCGCATAACGATGCCGTAGTTCACGCCCTCGTCGCCCTTGAGTGAGATGCTGGTAAGGCGGCCCTCGGCGGCCATCCGCTTGATTTGTTCAGGCAATTCTTCAATATCTATCTCGGTTTTACCGACATATATCTTTGCGTCTTCGGTGATTGTTATTGTGACCGTAGTATGGTCTCTCGTGGTGGCGGCGGTAGATTTCGGGAGGCGGACATCCACTTCGGCGCGCATAAGCGGCGCGGATATAATGAAGATAATCAGCAACATGAAAACCACGTCCATCATGGAAGTGATGTTCATCGAAATCTGCGTCTTGTATCTTTCCTTATAGTTGTTCACCGAAATTTTCCGTTAAAGCTCTCTCTTCAATTGATTGACAAACCGCTTGCCGAAACCGGATGCATCGCCGGCCAGCACCCTCAGTCTTGATGTGAACAGGTTGAAGGCGATAACCGCCGGAATCGCCACGACGAGGCCGGCAATTGTGGTAATCAGCGCTTCGGCAAGCCCCGGAGCTACTACGGCGATGTTTGCGCTTGCTTGACGGCCGATTTCCCAAAAGCTCTGAGTGATTCCCCAGACGGTCCCGAGAAGGCCGAGAAACGGCGACACACTGGCGGTCATCGCGAGGAAATCCACACTGCGCTCCTCGCGTTCGAGTGCGTCCTCGACGGCTGAATCGGCGCGCTGGGAAAGTCCTTCGAACAGCGCCGCACGCGAGCTGTCCTCGATGCGGACGCCACCAGCAAGATACTGCGGTCCAAGCTCCTGCCGGACGCTATCTACGACGAGGGCAATCGGATGGTCGCGCATGGGGAGCGACAGGCGCAATATCTCCACGCCGCGGTGGTTTCCGATGATGCGCATTATCTTGTCGCCGCCCTTGCGGAGTTTCTTGAAACGGCGGATTTTAGTGATAATTATCGCCCACGAATAGCCCGACAGTGCGAGCAAAACAAGGAGGATGAACTTGCCGAAAAGACCGGTGTTCATTATCATTTGCCATGTATTGCCCACTATCGAGCCGCTCATTTGGAACTCCTAATCGCTGTAAATGGCGTTTCGAGGGCACAAATTCGCCCCTTTCCGCACGGAAATATTCATGTTGATATTAGCGATTTTCATGCCATATCATTAGCCCCGGCGGTGAATTCGTCGGTCATCTCCTCGCCGGTGTCGGCATCGAGGATAACGAAATCGTCGGGCGCGAGGACGGGGTCAGCGAGGCACTCGAGGCGCACTTTGTATGCGTCCTCAAGTTCTTTGATGCGCTCGGCGCCCTCGGCAAAAAGTTCTCCGGCGACAATCGGGTGCGCCACGATGAGAAAGCTCTTCGTCTTCGATGAGGCGGCGCGCATGAGCCAGCGCTCGATTCGGGCGATGATAGTCACGGCGGAGAACACAACGCCCAGGCCTGCGCAGACGGGGCATGTATCCGAGATGCGCTCGACGACACTCTGCTGGACTCGCTGGCGAGTAAGAATCACGAGCCCGAATTCGTTGACGTCCAATATCTTATGTCTTGCTCTGTCCTCTGACATGGCCTTGCGGAAGGCATCTATCAACGTCTGGCGGTTCTTCTCGATTTCCATATCGATAAAGTCGATTACGATAATTCCGCCGAGGTCGCGAAGCCTTATCTGGCGGGCGATTTCATCCACCGCCGCGAGGTTGACCGAGAGCAGGTTCTCCTCGTAAGTCTTCCCCTTGCCTACATTTCTGCCGGAGTTGACATCGATGGAAATCAACGCCTCGGTATTATCGATGACAATTTGTGAGCCTTTCTTCAGCCAAATCTTGCGTTTGAGCATGTTTTCGATTTGCGGTTCGACGTCGTATGCATCGAAGATGGGTTTATTCCCACGATATAGCTTGATTCTGTCCTCGAGGCTGGGCACGACTTTGTGCGTGTATGACTTGATTTTCTCGTATTCGGTCTTCGAGTCAACCACGAACTCCTTCATATCCATGGAGAAGAGGTCGCGCACCATGGCCGGTGCCATTCCGGTGTCGCGGTGCATGAGCGCTGGGGCTTCGAAGACCTCGGATTTTTGCTTAATTTTCTCTAAATCCTTGACGAGATATTCGAGGTCGCGCTGGAGGATTTCTCTGCTCTGCCCCTCGGCAACCGAGCGGCCTATGAGACCTGTGCCCTCCGGCTGGAGGTCTCGGATAATTTTGCGAATCCTGTGCCGCTCTCGCTGGGAGCGGATTTTTCGCGAGACACCGGTATGTTTCTGACCGGGCATCAGGACGAGAAAGCGCCCTGCGAGGCTGATTTCCGTAGTGCACCGCGGGCCTTTTGCGCCCATAGGTTCTTTGGTAATTTGCACGAGTATTTCGTCGCCGGCCTTGAGCCACTCTTTGATGTTGTCGTGTTTTGGGGAACTCCTCTTGCGCGAGCGCCCGCGACCCAAAGAATCGTCGTCCTCCTCGGTTTCGACGTCTGCGAAGGGGTCGTATCGCGCGACATCGGAGATGTGCAGGAATGCCCGCTTTTCGATGCCTATGTTGATAAACGCCGACTGTATCCCCGGAAGGACGCGCTCGACTTTGCCCTTGTAAACATCTCCGACCATACGGCGCTGGTCCGGTCTCTCGACGAGAAGCTCGACCATTTTGCCGTCTTCGAGAATCGCGATTCGCGACTCGTGAACTTGTTTGTTGACAATGATTTGTGTGTTCATTTTCTGTTGATAAACCTTTCGTGAACTTTCATTTGCTTTCGGCGTCTGCGGAGGGTTTAGGGAGAAGCATCTCAAGAAGCTCCGCGAGGCGCCGGACATCGACCGTCGTGTCGAAACACGGGCCGTGCGGCCGCTCGTTTGGGATTCCGAACACCGGAATCGGGTGCGAGTCGATTACGCCGGAAGAGAGGTCTCTTCCGCACGCGACCGCGAGGATTAGCGTCGGGCGATAATCGCCGACGACTTTGCGGGCGAGCGTCCCGCCGGTGGCGACTCGAATCGCCGTGCCAAATCTATCGCCCAGCTCGGCGATGTCCGCGATGACGCACTTCCCGCAACGCCTGCAGTTCTCGATGTCGTGGGTTATTCGCCACTGGCAATCGTGAAACTGGAGGCAATGCGGCAGAAGAACGAGTATCCGCTTGCCCGATAGGCGTTTTCTCTGCGCCCATAATAGCGCGTTGTTTGTCGCGACGAAGGCGTCCATCAGGCGGATTTTTTCCCAGCCGAGAAATCCCCCAAAACCAACGACCACCGGAAATAGCACGCGCATCGTAATCGACTTGCCGTTATGGGGATACAGCACATCGAGGCCGGTGAGCGAGGCGATAGTGATGAGCAGAAGCCCGCCACCTACGACTACGACCCCCAGCCCGAAAATCGCCCAAAGGACAATCGGCAAAACCCTGTGAATCGAGGCGATTCGCGGATAGACGAGGTAAATCGTCAGCAGGGAAATAGCGAGCACAATAATAAACGCCGCCCACGACAGGCCAATAAACAGCCCCTTTCCCGCGGTGTTCTTCACTCGAAGAAGCCTCCCTCGGCGAGTTGGCATCCGCAGAGGAACGCGCCGCACTCGAGCGGCCTCTTCCCCGGCGCTTGGATTTCGAGAATTTTAAGCACGCCCTCGCCGCAGGCTACCACAAGGCCGCCCTTCGGGTCGCAGGCGATAATCTCTCCGGCACTGCCGCTTCCCTCAGAGGCCTTGGCGCGGATAATCTTGTATCGCTCGCCCTCGAACGTCGTCCATGCGCACGGCGACGGCGCAAGCCCGCGAACGAGGTTGTGAATCTCGACGGCGCTCCTCCCCCAATCGATTCTGCACATCTCGGGCTTGAGTTTAGGGGCTTTGGTGGCCTTCTGTGCATCCTGCGGCATGCCGATGAAATCCCCGCTCTCTATCATCTTCAGGGATTCGGCCAAGACCTCCGAGGCGAGGGGGATGATTCGCGCGAATAACTCCTCGTAGTTCTCGTCCGGGTGAATCGGGAGCGGCCGGGCTAATATTATATCACCCGTGTCAACCCTCTCGTCGAGAAGGAAGGTCGTCACGCCGGTTTGAGTGTGCCCCTCAATAAGCGCCCATCGGACGGGCGCGGCTCCGCGAAGTTTCGGGAGTAGCGAAGGATGAACATTGAGCGTTCCGATGCGCGGCGCGGTGAAAACCGCCCTCGGCAGAATCTTGAACGAGACGACAACGCCAATGTCCGCTTTGAGCCCGCGAAGCGTTTGCGCAAAGCCTTCGTCCTTGAGGTCATCCGCCTCAATTGGATTGAGGCCGCGTTCGAGGGCGAATTCCTTCACGGGCGTGGGGATCGCCTTGTGACCACGCGACGCAGGCCTGTCCGGAAGCGTGACAACGCCTACAACCTCGTGCCCTGCTGTGATAATCGTCTCGAGCATTGCGCACGAAAATTCCGTCGTGCCGAAGAAAATCGTCCTCATCAATCGTTATACTCCCGCGCGATGCGCTTAAGCTCTTTGGCGATGAGAGTCCGCCTTATTTGCGGAAGATGGTCGATGAAGACTATGCCGTCGAGGTGGTCGATTTCGTGGGAGAGCACCTCGGCGAGAAGGCCTTCTGCAGATATCTCGACCTCGCCCTCGCCGATGATATGCGCGCGGACTTTGAGGCGAACCGGCCGCTCGATTTTGATGTAAAGGCCGGGGAACGAAAGACATCCCTCCTCATAAAGCTCTGTCTCATCGCTCTTTTCGATAATGACGGGATTGACCAGCGCTTTGACCTCGGAATAGTCGTCCTCTTTTGGAAATGCCACGAGGCAAATTCGGCGGTCGCAATTCACCTGCGTCGCGGCGAGGCCGAGACCGTCGTGCTCGCGCATTTTCTCGCGCATCTTCTCCACAAATTCGAGCGTCTCGGGCGATTCCGGCTCTTCGACCTCGTTTGTTTTTTTGCGCAACATCGGATTGCCCCAGTAGCAGAACTTAAGTTCGCTGGGATACTCATCCGACATGCGGTTCTCCGCTGATTTTGCCCGTGATGTAGCTCTTGCCGACTTCGGCCTTGAAGCCCTCGCCAAAGCGGAGCGTGACTATGTCGTCTGTCACTCCCACGACAGTGCCGATAAGTCCGCCTGCAGTAATGACTTTATCGCCTTTCTGTAGCGCGTTGACCATATTCGCGTGCTCTTTCTGTTTCTTGCTTTGCGGCCTTATGAACAGGAAATAGAAGACCACGAAGATGAGAATAAACGGCAAGAAAGTCATCAATGGATTTGCCGGTTGGGCGCCTTCTTGCGTTTGTGGCGCCGCCATGAGTAGTGTTGTGAAATAAGTGAGCATAAAACTGCCTTTCGGTTATTAGATACCGTGTTGTTTCGATTCTTCGATTGCCGGCGTAGCGACGGCCAGAGAGCATTTGACCGTGCCGCCAGCGGAAATTATCGCCCGCGCGACTTCGCGAGTCGTCGCGCCGGTGGTGATGACGTCATCGAGAATAATAAAGCTTTTGCCGGTTAAATCACGCGTTGCGATGAAAGCGCCGGCAACGTTGTCTTTGCGCTCGGCGAATCCAAGCTTTGTCTGTGTTTGCGTGTTCCGAGTTCTCCGCACCGAGCGAATATCGACGAGCACGCCCAGCTCCGAGCCGAGCGCAGTAGCGATAAGCTCGCTTTGGTTGTATCCACGGGAGCGTTTCTTCACCGGATGGAGCGGCACCGGCAAAATCGCGTCCGTGCCGATGGCGAAATCTTCGCCGAGGCGCGTCGCCATGAGCAGGCCGAGATAGTGACCGATGTCTATGCGCGAGGAATATTTCATCATGAGAATCAGCTCGCGGATACTATCGCGGAACTGGAAGACCGACATATTGAAGTAGCCTTCCCCAGAAGAGCAAGCCGGACAGCCACCCGATGCGCCTATCTCTGCGCGGCAGTTCGGGCAAAAGGCGCGCATGTCCGTCTCGACTGTCGTAAGACAATCGCCGCATGCCGGCTCGCCCATAGTCCTCATGCCGCAAATCGCACACCCAGCAGGGAAGACAATATCGAGAATCGTCTTGCCGAAACCGCCGATTGCGCCCGCTATGCCCATGAACAGAGACATCATTATGCCTTCTGTCCTTTGTGTTTGCGCGCTTTGGAGGAGCCGATAACGAACATAATTGCGCTGAAAATCACCAGCCCCGCGAGGATTATCTCGTTGACGGTAATCATAAACGGCCCGATATGCCCCAGAACCTGATCCGCCGGATATGTCCTGAATTGATCGACGGCGAAGCGCTTAATTGAGTAAGCCGTGAGGACTATCCACGATGTGTATCCGGGGAAATATCGCCACTTCTCGATCCACAGCACGAAGAAGAACAGCGCGAAACTCGCCGCCGATGCAATGAGTTGCGTGGGAATCAGCCCTGTCATGCCCGAGGCCGGATATGTATGGATGAATTGTTGCCAATATGATGCCGCCGGGCCGTCGGTGAAAACGCAGGACAACGCCCCCGATGTCGGACGCCCATAACAACAGCCGTTCAGGAAGCACCCGATACGCGTAATTCCCGCGCCCAGAAGGAACATCGGCGCGATGACATCGCCGACCAGCGGGAAGTTCAGTTTCTTTATCCAAGCGTAAATTGCCACGGTAATTACTACCAAAGCAACGCCACCCATCATGGAGAGCCCCGCGATGCCGAAGCCCCCCGGCCCGCTGAATGGATTGACGATATCCAGCCAATTCCCGCTGAACTCATCGAGATGAAAAGCTACATACCAAAGGCGGCTCCCGACTATCGCCGAGACGACAACGACGAAAATGAGGTCGTATATTATGTTCGGATCAACGCCGAACTTCTTGCTCCGCCTAACGGCGAGGATGGTGGAGATGACTACGCTAATCGCCAGCATCAATCCCCACGATTTGACCGAAAAACGGCCGATGCTAAACAGTTCAGGATGCATTATTCCTCTCTTCCGCCGAAACGTCTATCTCTTTTGCCGAACTCGACCAGCGCGCGATAGAACTCCTCGGAGTCGAAATCCGGCCACAGCAGTTCGGAGATATAGAACTCCGCGTATGCTATCTGCCACAACAGGAAATTCGACACGCGAAGTTCGCCGCTTGTCCGTATGAGAAGGTCGGGGTCGGGCAGTCCCGCGGTGTATAGGTTTTCGTCGAACAGGCTCTCGTCGATGTCTTTCGGTGTAAGCTCGCCCTTCGACGCTCTCTCGGCGATGCGTCTCGTCGCGCGGAGAATCTCCTCGCGTGCGCCATAGTTGAGCGCGAGGTTCAAAACGAGCTTGTCGCCGGCGGAAGTCCGCGAGATGACCATGTTAAGCGCTTTGCGTTGCGCGAACGGCAATCCCGCCAAATCGCCGGAGACTCGCACCTTGACGCCCTCGCGGACAAGCTCGTCCACCTCGCCGAATGCCGAGTCCGATAACAGCTTCATCAGCGCGCCGATTTCGAATTGCGGCCTCTTCCAGTTCTGAACGCTGAATGTATATAATGTAAGGACTTCGACACCGGCCTCGCGGGCGAGTTTCACGACGGCCTTGGCGGCCTTGACGCCCGCAGAGTGCCCCTCTTTGACGGACAGACCACGAGCCTTAGCCCACCTGCCGTTGCCGTCCATGATTATGGCGACATGGCGCGGGACATTGCCCAGACGGAAAAACTCCTCCTTCAGGCGCTCGATTCTCAACTCTTTTTCGTTCGACATTGAAACTTTCTATTCGACACAGCGAATTTAATCTTATAATATAAGGTTATATTATGCAAAACGCAAGGGAAACCGCAAGGCGGAGTTTGTCACTTTTTATGTGTATTTCAAGGGATTCTTTCGGGATAGTTTTGCGCTGAACTCTCTAATGTGAGCTTAAGCCAAATATTTTCAACCACTTACTGATTTTCTGAACTTACAATTTGCTAAAAGCTCCGGCGGATGCAATCTCCTTGCGCAATGGCTTTCGATAAGTATAATTCCCTTGATGACAAGAGATCGAAGCAAAATATGGCGCAAGCTCAAGCCCTTCGTGGTGGCTATTGTGCTTATTTGGTGGGGCGCGATGATAGTATTGCTCGTGAAACGAACCTCCGTGCCGAACCACATCGAACTTGGCGATGTGAACATAGTCGATATGGGCGAGTTGATTTCTGAAGATTACTACTCTGTGACATTTCGCGGAAAAAAAATTGGATATAGTAGCATTACCCGCAGGGAAATCCCCGATGGTCAACTCATTCAGGAGACCAGCTTCTATCGCCTGAACATCGGAGGAATATCGCAGGAGATTACGACGGGCGGAATTATCACCGTCGATGACAGCCTCCGCGCAAAAACCATGACCTATGATTTCTCCGGCGGCGGATATAGAACGACAGTCAACGCGGTAATCCGCAACGGCGAGCTTCGCGTGGAAATAATCACACCGACGGCGAGGCGGGGCATGATTGTTCCGCTGGAGGAGCCGATTTACACTCCCACCGTTCTTCCCGAACTGCTCAAAGAGAGAGGCTTCGAGCGCGGGAGTTTCGATCTTCCAAGCTTCAACCCGCTAACATCGATGGCGAGGTCGTATCGAGTAGATGTTGTGGGGCAGGACAGGATTAGGCGCTTCGGGGACAGGGATGTGTGGGAGGTTCGCCTTGTCTATGGCCCGCTGATAACGACGATGTTCATCGACACGACCGGCACGCTTCTCATGGAGCAGACGCCGGAGGGCTTCATGTCTGTGCGCGAGAACAGGGAAAAAGCTATGAGGATAGACCTTCGCGACGATGTCGAACTGGATTTTATGACTGAATTCCAGATTCCGCTTGGTGTCGCGGTAATCGAGCGACCGCGGGAGGCGGTGCGTTTGGTCCTGCGAGTGAGAAACCTTCAGGCGGGGCTATTCGACCTCGACGATTTCAACCAGACCTGGGACGACGAGGACAGCATTCTCACGGTAGATTCGCGCGGGATTCCGGAGGCTACATTGCCTGAAGTCCTTCCGTCGGATACGGCACAAACTGCGGACATTCAATCGCGAGACCGCAGAATGGTTTCTGCGGCGGAACGCATCACGCGAGGTGCGGGCACCGACTTTGAAAGATTGCAGGCTATCAACGATTACCTGTATAAAAACATCGACAAGAGTCTTACTGCCTCCATTCCCAGCGCACTGGATGTTTTACAGAGAATGCGAGGCGATTGCAACGAGCACTCGGTATTGTTCGTTGCGCTGGCGAGAGCGCTCGGCATACCAGCGCGGATGAACGTCGGGCTTATATATATGGACGGCTACTTCTACTATCACGCATGGGTGCAGGCGTTTGCAGATGGTGAGTGGCACACCTTCGATGCCACGCTCGGGCAGAATCCCGTCGATGCAACTCATGTGAAGCTCACGGCCGGTGACCTCGACCAAATGCTGGCGCTCCTTCGCTTTGGCGAGGCGAGGTTGTCGTTTGTCGAGGTCGAATACGAAGGAGATAATGTTGAACGCTGACACGCCGATGATAGAGTTTGGCGAAGTTTCAAAGCAATTCGCGAAAACCCTCGCCGTCGATTCACTGAACTTGACGATTCCCAAGGGCGAGTTTTTCGGGTTCCTCGGGCCGAATGGTGCGGGCAAAACCACTACAATCAAAATGATTACCGGCCTCGCCAAGCCCACGAACGGCAAAGTTCTGATAAATGGCATCGATGTGCAGGAAGAGCCGGAACGCGCAAAGAGCATCATCGGCTATATTCCCGATTCGCCTTATATATATGACAAACTCACCGGCCGCGAGTTTTTGAACCTCGTCGGCGGACTATATAACATGCCTAAAGAACACGTAGAATCTCGAATCGAGTGGCTGTTCGAGCTTTTCGGCGTGGATGGTTGGGGCGATGATTTTGCGGGGGAATATTCGCACGGCATGCGCCAGAAGATTGTCATGGCGTCTGCACTGTTGCACGACCCGGAGCTTATCGTCATCGATGAGCCGATGGTCGGTCTTGATCCTCAAGCGCAGAGGCTGGCGAAGGACATTCTTCTGAAGCTCGTCGAGCGCGGAAAAACGATTTTCATGAGCACACACACATTGAGCGTCGCGGCTGAGCTTTGCTCGCGAATTGGGCTAATTTCGCACGGCAAACTCATCGAGAAACTTGGGGGAACATCGGCAGAGAGCCTCGAACGGCGCATTCTGGAGATAACGGGCGGCGAGCGCACAGTCTTCTTTCCCGATGAATAGAGCAGAGGTTCTTTTTTTATTGCTAATAAGGGGAAAATTCACTATAATAAAGAAAACACATTTCAAGGAGGATTCATGAAAAGAGCGATTTTTATTGCGTTTGTTATCGTTGGTGCGCTGGTTTTTCTGCTTGCCTGCGATAAGTCCACCGACCCAGACCCCGAGCCGGAGACTTTTGACCCGCCTACAAACCTTACCTATCTGACCTATCAGGATTCGGTGAAGCTGGCTTGGAATGCTTCTCCTGACGCAGGGGACGATGGGTTCGCGGGATATCTTGTTTATAGAAATGACAACCTCGGTTTCGCCGGAATGACCGAGGAACAACTCGCGGGTCTTTCTCCTATGCTCGTCACCGACGTCAATGCAACGATGGTCGGACTGGCATCTTCGATTAAGCACTTCTTCGCCGTTCGCGCAATCAAAGTTGAGGGCGATGACACGACTTTGAGTTCGCTCTCGAATGCTGTTGACACATCGCCTACGATTTGGTTCTCAGACACGATTTGGGAGGTCGAAGGTGGAGCAGAGGCTCTATCTGCAATTGATTTCAGAAATCAGCGCGTTCTTCCGATGACTGGGGCGAATCTAACTTTTATCGACATCTATCTCGGCGTTGATGAGTCGAATGATCTCGCTCTTAAATCGCCGAGGTTATTCCCCGGGTGGGCAGAGGGAGGCCGTGAGACGTATATCAAACTTCTCGGTGTTCCCGAGGAGGGCAAAGGCCTTGCCACATACAACACCCCCGGAACTGTCGGGACAACGGAGATGGTTATTCTTGGTCAACCCCAGAGGATTTATGCGATCAAAGCCGGCAGTAATTACGGCAAATTGTATTTAGTGAGTTTCGTAGGTGGAGCACCACCTACACGCGGAATTTACTTCGAAGCGGCATTCCAAGATGTGGAAGATTACGCCCGCTTCTAATATCCAAATGAACTGATCTAAGAAGGCGACCATGAGGTCGCCTTTTTTTGTCCGCGACGAGGGGGCGTCGGCCCTGCCTGCGATTTTACAAATCGCAGGCAGGAGTGAAGTAGTCGGTGGAAAGACTATGTGTTGAGTGGCAATCGCACCCCGACTACTTCACTGCGCGTCCACGCGCGCCGACGCCCCCGGGCGCTGAATAGCGGGATTTCCGCCGCACTCGCCAGGCCGCCCCCTCCCGCGCTGGCACGGGGGTTGCGGAGCAACCCGCGCGCCAGCGCCCCATCCCTACGGCATAAAAAAAGCCCGCCAAAAGGCGGGCTTTTGATTTAGTGGTGTCGTTTGTTCTTAGCGAACGAGCACCATTCTGCCACCGGCTTTGAACTGGCCGGCAGTCATGCGATAGAAGTAAACACCGCTGGCCGCTTCGCGACCGGAGTCGTCGGTGCCTTGCCAAATAACGCGATGGGTTCCGGCGCTGAAGTCATCATCGGCGACAGTGCTAATCTTGCGTCCCATCATGTCGAACACCTCGATGGTCACGTTGACATCGCGAGGGATGTCGAAGGTGATGCCACACGCGGCGTTAAACGGGTTAGGCGCGGCGCCTCTGAGAGCGAAATCGTTCGGGATTTCGACTCTCTGTTTGGCGACATAGACACCCGGGTTAAGAATCGCGCTACCCTCGCGGGTAATCTCAATCTCAACACCCATTCCCTCGAGCACGAGGCCTTCGGGGGCGTCGCCGCTCCAGGTCACCTCGACGGGCGATTTGGAGTTGACGATAATCGTCCAGCCGTCGGTGTCGCGGATGTCTTTGATGAGTCTGCCATACATGGTTCCCTCGACGAAGACATCGAACGTAGCGCCCGGGAGAGCAGGCGGAATCGGAATATCGAGTCCGCGATCATACTCGACCGAGGCATCGGGATGTCCGCCGATAGTAATCTCGCGCACTGCCTCGCCGGCAAACGTAAGTGTAGTAGTCCACTCCGGCTCGTCGGTGAAGGTCGGTATAGCTTTCGGCGCGCCGCCGTAGCTCACCGCAACACGGAGATCCGCAGTCAAGAACGGCGCGGGCGGATTGACGAGATTCCAATAGCCGTATCCGGCGACGATGACATCGGAGAAGTCATACATTCCGGTGGCCGGATCGAGATAGTAAAGGATCGGCTCGCAACTTCCGTCCGGTGTGTCGTCCGGGTCGAGGAAGGATACGCCGCCGAAATCATAGACACTACCGATTGTCGCCCAGCCCTTGCGGAGCGTCCTCGTGTATTCCATGAGCGGGGCGCCCTGAACTGTGAAGTTAACTGGGGCATCGCCAGTGTAAAGCACCATGTAAGCATGTCCCGGACGAACGATCTCCGGGTTCACATACGGCGGTGTGCCACCGGTATATTCCCAAACATCGGCAGGATTGACCATCGGGAAGACTGCCGCGATTGCCGGATTATCAGGGACAACCGGCACGGAGATGAGGTTCCAACCTCTGGTGAGGGTCAAGACTCTGCGCGTGACATTGATTGCGATGCCCTCGCCGGGGCCGAAGCAATACTCATCGGTTCCACGCATGTCAATCTCGCCGTTGATGACGAAACTGCCGAGTGCGGGGAGGTCAGCCGGATTCCAGCGGATGCAACCGGACTGAGAACCGGTGTAGAGTATCCAACTCCACGAGTCCGCATCGAGGCCGCGATAATCCTGCTTGAGCGCCGTGCCCGCTCCCGGCGTAAGGAACGCCAGCGGGGTGACTGTCGGAGGAGGAGGCGGAAGAAGCTCATCGACTCCCTCATCATATTCCGCAGTGGCGCCGAAATATGCTCCGAAGGCATAAAGATCAACCATCGTTGTCTCATCCAACCAGAACTCGACATCGACTTTCCAGCCCGGGTTCACGAAGAACTCATACTGGAATCCATCGAGGAAGTTCGGGTCGGGGCAGGCGTAATCCGGAGCATCGGCTGTGTTAATGAGAGCGACAACGCGATAGACCTCATGGTCGAATGCGATGCCCGCAACCGCTAAGTCAAGCCAGAGCTGTCCCAGTTCCTCGTGCCATGTAAAAACACCCGGGAAAGTAGCCTCGTCAACTATGTAAGTCTCGAAGGTCTCCTCATCGGTGTAAACGTCGATGATGAACTGAGTGTGCTCAGGATCTAAACCGGCGATATCGTCCGTGCCAATCTTGAGGAAATCCGGCTCGACAATAGCCATGCCGCCGTCCTCAGGCTCGGTCCAGATAATTGCCGGCGAAGTGTAATCGGTGTAGAAACCGCCGCTAAGAGGAGTTTCATCATCGATATTGCCCGCAATGTCGCCCAGACGGGTCAATGACCATGTGACGAGACCCTCTGGATAGTTTGCGGTAGGCGTATAAGTAAGGTAAGTGCCATCCCAAGTGAGCCTCGGGTCGCCCCAATAGATTATGATATGATTGACGGTCATCCTAAAGAGCGTCGGATCTACGCCGAAGTCGTCAGTCACCTCAATGATAATCGGCTGTCTCGGGCAGGCCGAAACAGTCATCGGCAACGGCTCGACTATCTCTGCGACGGGAACGCGATTATCAACCGTGAAACTCCAGCAATATGGCAATTCGGTCGAAGGATTGCCTAAGAAGCCGCAACGATGTTGCGGAGCATCATAGGTAGTGGTCAAGCAGAGTTCAACGGTAGCGCCATGAGCATAGTAGAAGCCTTCAGGCTCCGTGTCGATGATGATTCTGCCTCCGCCCGGAATAACTTCCCAATGAACACTTGGGTCAATCGCCGGAGTGAAGTTTATCCCACGAAGCTGAACCGTCGTGGCGTATGGGTCAACCAGTCCGCAACCCTCGTCGAGGATGTCGATTGAGAAAACTGGATACGGGCCGCCGGTAATGCCGCCGTCCGGAGGATTAGACGGGCCGACAATCGGGCCTGTCCAGTCGATCCAGAAGCGCCAGCTGAACGGGCCGCCCCACATCGGGTTGGCACCCCAGTCTGCGGCTTCCAGAACACGGCAGTTAATCTCCTGTCCGTCGCGCAACTCAATAAGGCTCGGCGGAACAAGCGCCATGTCGAGGATGAACCTCGAGGGCAAAGTCGGATCCTGATAGAACGGGAAGTCGTGCGTGGTGTCAGTAACGACAACGCCACCGATAACTGCAACAGTTTCGATTGTTACAATCTCGAACTCCGTATGAAAAACGACACCCTCGACCTCAAACAGCACCGAAGACGGGTTGATGCCGTCCGGATCGATTAGCTCGAAGCTAATATACGGAGCCTGACAATTAGTGAACTCGTTATTGCCCGGAATCGGATTATCGGCCATCGGGCCGTTAGCAACGAAGAAGTTCCAAGTCAGAGGACCGTGCGACATTGGATTCTGGTCGCAGAATTCTATAGAGTCACTAACGCCCCAGACTGTAATCGTAACTGTGTCGCCCTGTTCCCAAGCAACTCCGGCTACATTGGGATGGTAGGTCATGGTTAGACCGTCCCAAGTAATCGCCGGCTCGAATACATAGGTCCAGAATTCGTATTCAATATACTGGCCGCCAGAGGTCTGGATAACGAAGTGTATCGTCGAGGGATCGACAGAACCCAACGCATCGGTCATGTCCCAACTAACAGGCTCTTCAAGATCCATTGTGACATAGCCCGGAGTGGGAACCGGGTTCGAAACCGCAGGACCGGTGCCGTCGTAACGAAGCTTCCATTCCGTCCATGCGTAAGGCTCGAAATGCCATCCCGTCGAGGGATTGCCGTAGATGTCTTCGACATAGGGCGGGTGAATCAAGTAATCAACGCCCTCATACCAATATGGGTTCGGCGTGAAAGTGAACTGCGCACCGGTAACAAAGATTGTAGTATCAACTGTGACAGAGTCGATGTCCTCATAGACTTCATAGAAATCGACAGTATCGACCGATAAACGATAGTTTCCCCAGTTATATCTGGTCGAGTTGATTTCGAAATAGAAAGTAGCTAAATCCAGACCGCTCTCATCCGTGATGAGCCAAGTAAGCTCGAGATCCGAGCATCCTGTCCAGATCATATCGCGAACTACCGGGATAGGGTCGATAGGACGACAACGCGGGCCTTTAGCATCAACGATGAAAACGAACTCTTCGCCGGGAGCGGCCACATTCGGAGCGCCATAATGAGGAAGGTCGTGCGCTGTGATGAATTGAACAGCGACCTCGTCGATTTCATTCCAAGGCGCGCCGGCCTCTTCGGGATCATACTCGAAAAGAAATCCGCCGTCAACTTCCGTGAGCGTCACACCCAAGGAAGCCTCGGTGTAATGGACACCCTTGATAGAAACGACTATCGAAGAAGCATCGATAGTTCCGAAATCGTCGAGAATCGTCAGCGAAATCGGCTCGAAAACATTGGTCGTGACGATAGGCTCATCCTCGCCGACCTCGCCGGGAGTGCGGTCGCTCATATACGGAGCAGAGAGATCGACCATGAAATGAGTCTCCAAAGGCGTCCCGACAATCGGATCGCCTTCAGTGTCGAGTGCTCCGAGGATGAGCGTGTGATCGCCCTCCGTCCAGGGAGCGGGAAGGTCGAAGGTCAGGCTTACCGGCGTCCAAATGAGGCCTTCACCGATTGTGTAGTCGTCACCGTCAACATTCAGCACGACTGTGGCCTGATCGACTTCGCTCGGCGTGCTGAAAACATAAGAGACTACCTGGTTTTCAACGGACGTGGTAAGCCCGTTGAGGGGTTGGGTAATCGCGACTCCCTGCGCCATCAAAGCCCCAGCGCATAAGAGCACCATTAAGAATACTGTTGTAGCGTGCTTACGCATCGCATACCCTCCATTCATTTTTGGGTTTGTTAATTACTGTTAAACACTTCGAACGGGCATTTTCACCCCGCTCAATCTAATGATTAAATAAGTTAAATCTGATTACCTTATATGTCAAGGCCAAAATCTCGCTAATCCATAAAAATAAAAAAAGAAGTCTTAAAAAATTCAAAAAAAGACCCCCGCTACCGAGGGTCTTTCTGTATTTACATATAAGTATTAGTCGGCCATCGATTGCGGCTCGACTTCCTCTTCGGGGACGCCCTCTTTTTCCATAATGAAGTCGATGACCACGCGGCGGTTCACCGTTCTTCCCTCAGGCAATTCGTTCTCCCCAATCTTTTCCTCGACGAGCGTATTATCAACCCATTTGGTAATGATATAGGGTTGAGTATCCGAATAGCCCCTATATGTGAGCGTCGTGTTGTGCGTGCGAAGCCAAGCGTTAAGCTCGGCGTTGTCGGCGAGGCCGAGAAGATAAATGAGATACCTTCTGAGATTCTCCTCTTCCTTACGCGCGCGCTCTATCGAGAGTTCGCGGTTGCGATGATCCATGCCGATTATGTCCGTGTGGCCGGCAACTACCGCAGTGAGGCTGAGTTTTGGTTCGAGTGCTTTTTCGATGAAGCGCCTCGCAACATACTCGACTCTGCTCTCGAGGAATGCAGACTCCGAAATTTTCTCATCGAAGGTGAATTCGACGATAACCAAAGTCTCCATCTGTTGCTGACGCTGGGTAACTCGAACGGCTATCGGATCGGAGAGCGTAGTGAATGTCTGTCCCAAGCGGTCGCGAATCTCCAGCTTGCAGAAATACTCTTCCGTCGGGCTGATGAGGTTGCCATCGTGGTCTTTCCAGTCCCAAGGCGCGCCAGCGGGAATGTTGCCGCTACCGGTCGCCAAAACCCTGAAAGTCCGGCCCTCGGAATCGACGATGGAGACGGTAAAGGTATCGACTCCGGCTTCGACATCGCTGGTGATGTGAACGAAATTGACCTGCTCTTGATTAAGTTCGTAGCCCTTGGCCGCCATCGTCCCCTCGAGCGGGCGATAAATCAAGCCCTCGCCATCGAGAAGGATATCGACTTTGCCGCGGTCGGCATATTCGTCCGTGTTGCCGCGGATGAACAGGCGACGGTCGTGGCGGCGGACAAAGTCGCTCCCAAGAATCTCGCCGAGCAACTGTTTAACGTTGTTCGCCCTGTCGAAAGAAAGCTGAACCCATTGGTTTCTGCTCGTCACCTCATTCGAGGAAACATAGCCCTCCATAAGGAGAATAATCTCGGGATTTCTCTCCATAATTTCGCGAATATCATTGGCGCGGCGACGAACTTCGGAAAGATTGCCGACCTCGACGCGGTCGGAGCCGCTGTCGAAGTAAATCGTCGGGCTCCAATCCTCGAAGCCCTTGACGCGGGTGACCATCTGGACGCGACGGTTCTCCGCCATGGATAGGGGAACGTCTTCCGGAAGGTGCTCGATAGGCAGACCCGCGCGGGGGCGGCTGGTGTTGTATGTCAGGGGATCCATAACGTGAATCCTGTCTGCGGCGATTTGCTCGAAGCGCATGAAGACGCTACGCACGGCTTTCGCGCGATTCTCTGAAAGCCTGTCGCCCAGAGCCATTGTCACGCCATCGGACTCGGGATCATAGAAGCCATAGATGTCGATGTCGATATCCGGGTTCTCGCGGAGTCTCGCGCCGAGGATGCTCTGGAGATAGTGGAATCTCTCGTTCACGCGGTCGGCACCGGGCGCGAAGAAGAAAATCGGAACAACCGGCTCCTCTTCGCGAACGAGCGTCACCTGACTAATTTCGAGAGTGTTTTCGATGGGCGAAACCGTGCCCTTGGGAAGGCCGAATACGTCAACAACGACTACGCCGGTGTTGTTCTCCTCGTCAATCTCGTCGATGAAGTTACGGAGCGCAGGGAGAATCGAGCCGTCGTCATCGACACTGCAGAAGAGCTGATAGTGGCCGCGCTCGCGGGGCGTCCACTTAAACTCGACTTCCTTCGTCTCGCCTACATCGAGCCTATCATCGACGCGAATGGCCGGGGCCGCATTTATCCAGCCCTGCTCAGGGTGCTCATAATAGAAACTCACCCAATAGCTCCTCACGGGGCGCTCGCCCAAATTCTCCACCAAAGCCCTAACCGTCACTACCTCACCGATTTGCGCATCGCGGGGATAGACACTCATGTTCGGGCTTCTCAAAGCCAAGTCATAGAGCCTCTCCGGCGGGGGCAGGAAGCGCAAACTCGCAGAAATCTTGTGGCTCGTAGCACCGGTTTGGCGCAACTCGGAAAGCGGGTAAACAAAAGCGTAATCGACTTGAACATCAAGAGCTTTTTTGTTGCGATAGGTAAAGCCGAAGCTGGCCTCGGTCGGATCGTATCCCTCGCCGCCTAAACTGGCGTTGTATCCGCCGCGAAGCGCCATGGTCTTGCCCGGGAACCACCATTCGATACCATTGTAATGGTGAATCTGATTGCCGCCGTTGACCTCGGACATGATATACTGGACATCCATCGACGGAAGAATGTCGTCCTGAATCCAGTAGCTCGCGCCCGCGCGAATTGTCATGGGAATCTGGCCGTGCTCGCCGACGCCCTTGAAGCTCATGTCCGGCTGATTGAGATTGGCGGCCATCACGCCGATAGCGAGATTTCTGTCCGGGCGGAACATGATGCCGACATCGCCGGTGAAACCAATCTTGTCCCATCCGTCGCTGAAGAACGGATCGTCGCGCGGATCGACTATGCTCATTCCGGGAGGCGCCGGAGAACCGGGGGTGAACGTGATGTTGTTCTGAACGACCTCGTTGCGGAGAAGGCGGGCATTGACGCCGAGGCTGAACTTGTTCCCGATGTTGTGGGAGTAGCTCATCGTGAGGCGCGTCTCCTGCCAGATATTCGAGAAGAGCATGACGGCGTTGATTCCGATGTCGCCGCCCTTCCGGAAATGATGAATGTAGCCGAGCTGGCCTTCGCCGATAGCGTCGTTGTCGATGCCCCAATAAAGTCTCGAGAACATGCCCGTAAGGATTCGTTCGTTATAGAAGCTCATCCCTGCGGGGTTCCAAAGGGCGGCGTTGCCGTCGTCGGCAATAGAGACAAAGGCTCGTCCCATGCCGAGAGGTCTTGCGCCGAGGTTGTCCTCGATATCCCGCGCATAGAGCGCGGTGAACGCGACCAAAATCAGAGCGAGAATTAAAAACGTGCGCACAGTTTGCATAACATCCTCCAGAATGAGGGAAAGAAGCGTTATTCTACAAGTTGTCTAACAAGTATAAATAAACTATTTCCAATGTGCAAGGGCTTTTTGAATTAAAAAATTCAATTTTTCTTAAAGTTTCTTTGGAGGCCATAGAAAGTATTCGCTTAATGTTGTGTAAATCAATAATTTAAAGAGTTTTAACGACTTATCACTTCAATTTTAACCAAGCCAATCCCGCGCTCTGCCAGCCCTATTTTTTCCGCCGCGCCCTTAGATAAATCGATAACTCTGCCTTTGACGAAAGGCCCTCTGTCGTTGACGAGCACCTCGACGGACTTGCCCGTATCTAAAGATGTCACGCGGACGGTCGTCCCCAATGGCAGTGTCCGGTGTGCGGCGGTGAGCGCGTTCATGTCGAAAATCTGGCCGCTTGCGGTCGGGCGCCCGTGAAACTGGTCGGCATAGTAGCTCGCCATGCCGACCTGCGTTTTGAACGTGAACTGTCCCGGACGGCCTTTGACCGGCCTCCGCGCAACATATCTCGGCGCCGAGACGCAACCTCCGAGAAGAATCAGCGAACACGCCAGCAGGATTATCGAGCGGAAACTGCGCACCTATTCCTCGATATTCAGCGCGCCGGTGAGGTCTTCTGCGCGGGGGAAATCGTAGAATTCGCAATATTGGTCTATTCCGACAACGACCTCAATCGGCAGATGCGGCGAGCGGAATATCCCCGAACCTACCTGCACCGCCGACGCGCCCGCCAGCATATGCGCGATAGCGTCGCCCGCCTCGGTGATTCCGCCGATGCCCACAACAGGGACATCTGGGAGTGCACGGTGTAGCGCGAATACTTTCGCCAGTGCGACGGGGCGTATCGCCGCGCCGGACAGCCCGCCGGTGATGTTCCCCAGCCTCGAAACGCGCCGTCCGATATCGATCTCCATCGCCGAGAGCGTGTTAATTGCGCAGAGTGCGTCCGCGCCGGCGTCCACTGCCGAGCGGCCAATCTCCGCAATGTCCGTAACATTCGGCGTGAGCTTCACCCAAAGGGGCTTCTCGGTGATTTTGCGCACCGTGGAGACAAGACCGGAAACTGTCTCCGGCGATGTCCCGAAGGCGAGACCGCCCTCCTCGACATTTGGACAACTGACGTTGATTTCGATGGCATCGATGCAGTCAAGGGCGTCGATTTTCTTGATAATCTCCACGAACTCGCCGAAATTTTTGCCGGCAATGCTAATAATTTTCGCGCAATCAAGCTCTCTGAAGAAGGGGATTTCCGTTTCTATAAACGCAGAGATGCCTGGGTTGGCGAGACCGATGGAGTTGAGCATACCTGCTGGCGTTTCCCAAACGCGCGGCGGAAGGTTGCCCTCGCGCGGTTCGAGCGTGACTGTCTTCGTGACTATTCCGCCGAGAAATGACAAATCGAACAGCTCGCCGTATTCCCTCCCCACGCCAAAACAGCCGCTGGCGACCATCACCGGATTTTTTAGCCGAACGTTCCCAATATTAACCGCAAGGTCGCTCATCGAGTTCCTCCCAGATAATTTCGTTAGCGTCGAACACCGGGCCGTCCTTGCAGACTCGCCGGTATCCGCTCTTCGTCTTAATAGTGCAACCTTGGCACGCGCCCACGCCGCAAGCCATGCGCTCCTCGAGAGATACAGCGCAAGGAATCTTTTTTCGTTTGCAAAGTTTCGCGATGGCGTGAAGCATAGGTTCCGGGCCGCAAGCGAAGACGTGCTCGAATTGGTCGATCTTCTTCTTCAGAAGCTCGACGGCGTTGCACTTCTCGCCGACAGACCCGTCGTCGGTGGCGATGTCGAACTCGCAGGATTTCTCGCGCGATAGATCGCAAATCCAATCGGCAGTGGTCTCGCCATAGAAAAGCCGCGACTTCGCCCAGTTTCTTCCGGCGAATAGAAGCGGTGCAATGCCTATCCCTCCGGCCACGAGCGCCAAATGCCCGGCCGGCGGGGGGAAGCCTATGCCCAGCGGGCCTAAAACGCGAAGCTGATCGCCCTCCTCGGAGTTGGCGAGCACCGCCGTGCCCCATCCCACGACGCGAACAATTAGCTCGATTCTGCCCCATTCCGCGCCGCTTATGGCTATCGGCCTTCGCAGGAAGGGGTCGAATGTGGGCAGAGACTGCGATACCATAACGAATTGCCCGGGCTTGGCGTTCTCTGCAACGGACGGCGCATCGATAACGATTCGCACAGTGTCGCGCGCGATTATCCTCTTATCCGTGATTTTGCCCAAGACATCAACCGGCATGTTGCTCCTTTTCGGTTTGAAAATTACTCAAAAATTCGACAATCTCGCTCGCTTTGTCCATCGAATAGGCCTTCGCGCGGATTTTTCGGGCGTCGGCCATGCCCTTTGTGAACCATCCGACGTGCTTGCGTGCGATTTTACCCGCGCGGTCGTCGCCGTAAAAATCGCCTAATTCGGCTACATATCGTGCACATGCTGAAAGCCTCTGCTCGTCGCTCGGCGGCAGAGGGATTTCACCGCCTGTCAGCGCGCCGGACACCTCCGCGAACACCCATGGATTGCCCAAAGAGCCTCTGCCTATCATCACTGCGGCGCACCCCGTCTCGCGAATCATGCTCAGCGCGCCGTCGGCGGAAGCGACATCGCCGTTTCCCACTATCGGCACGGGGGAAATCTCCACGGCCTCGGCGATTTTGCTCCAATCGGCACTTCCCGAAAGGGCCTGTTTGCGGGTTCTCGCGTGGAGCGTGATGAACGTGGCACCCGCATCAGCAAGGCGCGGGATTACTTCGCGGAATGCTTCGGCGTCGTTAATTCCCGTGCGGATTTTCGCCGATACCGGAATCGACACGGCGGAGACCGCCGCCTTGACCACCGCCTCGGCGGCCTTAGGATCGCCCATGAGTTGAACTCCGGCGCCTTTGCGGAAGACTTTCTTTGCCGGACAGCCGAGATTGATGTCGATTAAATCAACGCCAAGGCCTTCCACATATTGCGCCGCCTCGAAAACAGCCGATGGGTCGTCATCGAACAGCTGAATCCCCAGCGGGCGAATGTTCTCGGGGAAATCGAGAAGGGCCAGCGTCTTTGCCGAGCGCCGGCGGATTCCCTCTGCGCAGACCATGCCGCTGAACACAAGCCCCGCGCCATATCGCAATGCCCATGAGCAATAAACGGGATCGGATATCCCCGCCAGTGGTGCAGATAATGTCCGGTTATCAGGAAGTATTGCCATCTATCCCGGATGACAAAATTTTGGTGAGATGCTCGATTCGTTTCTCGATTCGGTCTATTTCGCTCTCCTCTTCGGTTCTTTTGAGGATGGACTTATAAATCGAAATCGCCTTTTTGAAGTCACCTTGTCCGGCGTAAATTTCCGCCATCGTCACCGTTAGAAGGTCTGGCTCGTCGGGAAGTTCTTCGTCGAGAGTCTCCTCTATAGCCTTTTCGGCCTCGACAGTCTGTTCTTCTTCAGGCTCAGGATTAGGGGCTATCCCATCCAACTCATCGGCGAAATCGAGATCGACGAACTCCGGACCGGATGGCGACTCCTCTGGCGGCTTGAACTCTGCCGTTCCTATGAAGCCCTCGAGTTCAAATTCTTCGTCGGCTGGCTCGAAGTCGTGGCGGACTTCGATACCATCCTCGTCAGAATCGGGATCTACGGGCTTTTCGGCGATTGTGTCGGTGAACTGGTATCCGCCGATGCCCGTAAGATTCTCCTCCGTCTGGTCCGTAGCTCCGGTTTCCAGTGTGGGGATATCTTCCGCCAAATCGATCCCTTCGTCGGTAATCGGCTCATCATCAGGTATTTCAATAGTTAGCGGCGGGACATCGAGTTCCGGCTCGGGCGCAGGAGTCGCTTCTGGGGTGGGGACAGATTCAACTTCAGGCTGTGGTGCGGGCGCAGGCTCGTCCTCTATTTCAAGCTCCTTGAGGGCATCGGCCATGCTGGGAGGCTTTTCCAGCGTTGCCTTAGGCTTCTCCGGCGGCGCGAAATCGAAGAAGTCTCCTTCTGTGTCTTTGCTCTCCGAAGGTGGCGTAAAATCGAAGGTCTCGTCCAAGTCCGGCTCTTCGACAACTTCAGGAGAAGGCGCGGGAGCCTCCATCGACTGTTTCTGCGAGGGCGGCGTAAAGTCGAAATCCTCTTCCGGCGGAGCTTCCATCTCGAAAGATGGCATGTCTTCGGCGAAATCCGTCTCGTCCGTCGTGGCGGCTGAGGCGGTAGCTTCGGACTTCGCGGGCTTCTCCATCTCGAATGAAGGCAATTCCTCGACAGCCGGAGTGTCTTCAGCCTTGGCAGGCGACTTCTCATAAGGTTGCTCTTCAGCCACCTCTTCAGAAGCGCCAATTTGTTCGAGGTCGAATGCCGGTAAATCTTCCCCAATCGACGAGAAAGCCTCTTCGAACGACTGCTCTGCTAACTTCTCCGAAGGCTCTTCGGCGGGCGGCTCGAAAGTCTCGCTGGGCATGACATCCGGTTCGGGGGCGACATCGAGCGGCGCAAAGTCCTCGCCCGAGGCCATCTCCTCGATGTCGAGACCAGCGGCTTCCTCATCGGAGATGTCCATTTTGAGAAGCTCTTCGAGTTCTTTCTCGATTGACGAAATCTCATCCGTCGATGGCGCCGCGCCGCCTTTGAGCTTCTCAAACTCCATCGCACCAGTTGAAGGGGGCGCGGGAGTTGCGGTCTTTTCTTCTTCAGGAAGAGGCGCGACTTGCGGAAGAGGTGGAGGAGGAACGGACTCGGCCACATCGACGTTGAGATTTTTCAGCTCGCGCTTGGCCTTCTCGTCGAAAGGATCGAGAGAAAGCAAAGCCCTAAGCCGCTCGATGCCTTCCTCCGTCTTGCCCTGCTTAAGATCGATTCTCGCGATTTCCCAAATTGCCGCCACATTGGATGGGTCGATGCGCAGGACAATCTCGAAGCGGTCGCGCGCCTCTTTGAGGTAGCCGGCTTTGGCGAGCGCGCGGGCGAGAATCTGCTGACCGGTGGTATATGTGGGGTTCGCGCCGACTCCGGCGGTGAGAATCTCCAGCGCCTTTCGGAGGTCACCCTTTGTGAGATATGCATCGCCAAGCCGCGCGAAACGGGGGTCGCCCGGGTTCTTCGCCACAATCGGCGTAAAGGTTGATATTACCTGTTCTTCATTCATTTGCGAATTGGATCGTCAAACATAGAGAATATGTAAATTGACAGGCTTTGTCAAGCTCACCTATTATCTGGATCGCGAGATGTTCCGTGAGGATCCATTAGTTTCTGGAACCATGAAGGGTCGAAAACTTCGCCCTGTGCCGTAGAGTGAACGAGGCGATAACGCCCGATTCCCCGTTCATCGGCGAACACGAAGAACACGCCGCCCTCAAGAGCGAAATATTGCCACTGTTCCCACGGGTTGCTCTGCATGGCGAATTCGCTACGCTCGATATTGTCCGGCGGGCCGTGCGTGATGAATACTCTGCCCCTGTCGGTCTGCCATCCGCCGCCCGAGCCACTCTCGGCGAATACTTCGTCGGCATAGTGCCAGCGCGATACAACTTCTTGGCGGAACTCGTTTTGCGGCGTTCGCGGGTTAGGGTTGCGCTCATCCCACCATCTCGAGAGAAACTCCACCCTGCTCTCGGCGGGCAATCGCTCATAAATTCTTTTCTCATTTGTGTTTAGGAGATAGGCGACATAATTATACTCGCGATCGAGATTCGTTGTGTCTATTCCGGCGACTGCCGCTTCCGGGCGAACTCTGCCCTTCGAAACGGTGAATCCCTTCTCGGCCACCGCTTGAAGTGGAGCTTTGCGAGCTTCGACATCGGCGCGAATAAGATATGCGCCTTCGGGATATCCAATTACACCGAAGCCGTTAAGAATCGGCGTGGTTTCCCCTGACACCGCCACTTTAAGTTTGTCGAATTGCTTCACCGGCTCGCCGCCGGGCTTGAGAATCGAGAACGATACATCGAGCGTATCGCCCTCGGGCGCGCCGGTGGCCTCGAAATACACGAACATCGTGGGAAAAGAAATGCCGAACGCGCCGGCGGGATTGGGCAACATTTTTAGCTCGCCGACGTTGAAAATGCCGCCCTCGGGGTTCATCGAGACCTCGGACGCAAGGGCGATGTCGGATAGCCATAGACCTTTGTCGAATGGGCGAACCGTGAAGTCGATTTCGCTCTCGACGGTGTCGCCGTCGCCAACGTCCACTGCAGTGAAGACGAGGCGATACTGCCCCTCCTCGAGTGTGGTCGTCCACTTGTCGAAAAGAAGGTAATCGCGCGTCACCATTTCGCCGCGAGGTATCTCGATAATGCGCATTAACGTAGCGGAGTCGGTGACTTCCGCCCCGTCGAAAATCCCGATGTCGAGAAGCACCGTGTCTGCCCATGATTCCTCAAAGCGCTCGAAAGCGAGGCTTCCACGGTTAATCGACCAAACAACTTCGACAAGCGATGCCTCATCCGGCCCTCGGAATACATTGACATCGACGGCAAAGCCTCCAATAAGCCCAAAAGTCGGCGTTGCGAGGGCAATTAACAATGTAATAATAATGTAATGAATAGATCTCATCATTCCTGCCTAATCAGCTGAAAGGTTCCGTCGCCATGACGGTCTTCAAAGTAGAAAGTCCGCCGCGGACTATAATAATACCATATTTCATACGCGATATATCCCGCAGAGAAAGGCCGGCTGTCGATGTCGTCCGGCTCGCCGTGTAGAATGTAAATTCTGCCCCTGTCCGTGCGCCATCCGGCGCGCCCCGCACGAAATCGCAAGTTCGCGGTGGCGACTCGCCGGTAAAATTCCTCGCGAAGCTCGTTAATCTCCGTTCCCGGCGTAGGGTCTCTGGATGCCCAGAATATTTCTACCAAGCTATCGACTTTTTCGGGGGCGTTTTTCATCGCGTCTCGAATCGGGCGAAGCTCCGAGCCTCTCTCGATTAACGCCAACTGCTCGACAAGTTCCTCCTTGCTTTCGGCATATCGGAGAAACCTCTGCGTCGCGAGCGTGATATTCCGCGAAATCTCCGATAGCGTGCTATCTCCGTCGATAAGTGCGACGGTCAGCACGAAACTGCCTGCGCTTATCGAAATTGGCAGGGAGACATGGATATTCGCCGAGCCGGTGAGATTTGCGATAGTGTCGGCAAAGGCGAAGTTCTCGCTCTCGATGGTCGCGACAAGCAAAGCAGTATTGCCCTCGGAGACAGTGTAAGATACGCGGAAATGCACGGAATCCCCCGACGGATAATAATCGGCGGACTCTATATGATTCCGCTCTGCACCGAGAAGGACTATCGAGCCGAGCGACGCTGTCTCGCGCGGAAAATGGGGGACGACGATTTTAGCCTCTCTCGTGGACTTCCCTCCGGATTCGGCATCGACGAGCGAGATGTGCAGACGATATTCGCCGGCGGGTATCTCCCGCAGAATATAAGACCCGGCGAATGAGCCATCGCGCGAGGATGTCTCCGCCCATGTCCCGACTTCGCTCAAATCCCGATGGTGAAGCTTCGAGATAAGCCTGTCGTTGTCATAGAGCGCAAGGAGGACGTCGAATTCCGCGCGGAAGAAATCGCTGAAGCGCACGAACTGAAGCGAGTTATGAGGAATAGTCAAAAAAACCTCGACATCCGTGGTCGTGTCAACCGAAGATGGCGAGAAATATGTCCTGCTTGTGAATGCCGGCGCGCCCAGATTGACATCGGGGATGCGCTGGGCGAGCGCGATGGTGCCGAGAAGGGCGAGAGCGGCTATGGGCAGTGTTAGCCTTCTCATGTCAGCCTCGCGGATGATATTTGTGATACACCGAGTGAAGGTATTCCTTTCCGATGTTCGTGTAAATCTGTGTTGTCGAGATGTCCTCGTGGCCGAGCATCTCCTGCACGGCGCGGAGGTCTGCGCCGCCCTCTACGAGGTGGGTCGCGAAAGAATGTCGAAAAGTGTGCGGGTGAACGCCCTCGATTCCGGCCCCTTCGGCGCACTTTCGGACAATCTTGTAAATCCCCATCCGGCTAAATCTTCCGCCGCGCCAGTTGAGAAATAGGATTGGCGTTCGCTTGTCTTTTTTCAGATATGGGCGGACATCGCGAGAATATCGATCAATCCAGTATAGCGCCGACTCGTTGATTGGCACGAGGCGCTCTTTACGGCCCTTGCCGAAGAGACGAACGAACGCGATGTCCTCGAAAACATCGCCGGTTTCGAGGTCGATAAGCTCGGACTCGCGCGCGCCGGTGCCATATAGCGTCTCGATTATCGCCCTGTCGCGAATCCCGAGGCCGTTTGTCCGGCCAAGGTCGATAGACTCGAGAATCCTCTCTACGGAAGGGAAGTCGATAACATCGGGAAGCGACTTGGGCATCTTTGGAAGCGTCAATCCCTCGGTGGGGTCTTTCTTCAGGAGACCTTCCGAAATAACGAAGCCGAAAAGCCCGCGGATACTGCTCATCTTGCGCGCGACGGACTTTGCGGATAGTCCGATGTCGGTCAGTGCCCGAAGGTGTCCAGCGATAACAAGCGGCGTCACTTGCGAAAGGTCGTCGATTTCCCTCGTGGCGAGGTGTTCTGCAAAATCGCGCAGATCGCGGGAGTATGCCTCGAAGGTGTTATCGGCGAGGCCCTTGTCGATTTGCACCCATTGGAGGAATGCATCGATAAGTGCTTTTATTTCGAGCTTACGGGCGATGGTTTCCTTTGATTATTCCAATTGTCAGAGGCGAGTGCAAGCCTCCGCTCTATACATCTCCCAACTCCGGAACGGTGAACTCCGTAATTTTGCGGAAATGCGCCATGCGCGCCTCGACATCCTCGCGGGTTATCGCGGAGAGCCTTTCGAGGCTGAAGCCCTCGACATTGAAACTCGCTACTACAGTGCCGGCCACCAGCGCGCGCTTCAGCTCCTCGAAGTTCACCTCACCGCGCGACGCCAGATATCCCATGAACCCTCCTGCGAAGCTGTCGCCCGCGCCGGTAGGGTCTTTGACAGCTTCGATTGGATACGCCGGAAGGACAAACATATCGTCCTCGGTGACGAGCAGTGAGCCGAACTCGCCGCGCTTGATAACCAGTATCTTCGGCCCCATCGACAGGACTTTACGCGCGCCGGCAAGCAGGCTCTTTTCGCCGGAAAGAAGGCGCACCTCCATGGCGTTAATCACCAGCAAATCCACGCGGGGCATGAGTTTCTTCAAATCGGCGAGTTTGCCTTCTATCCAGAAGTTCATCGTGTCCGCGGCAATGAGTAGCGGTGAATCGATTTGGTCAACCACCGCGCCCTGAAGCGCCGGATCAATGTTGCCGAGAAAAACGAACTCGCTACAGCAGTAGTGCTCGGGAAGCTCCGGCGAGAAGAACTCGAACACGTTCAGTTGCGTGTCTAAAGTCTCGGGGTCGCCGAACGACTCGTCATAGACGCCCTCCCAGCGGAAAGTCTTGCCCTTGGTGATTTGCAGGCCGTCGATGTTGATGCCCTTGCCTATGAGCATATCGACATGGCGCTTGGGAAAATCCTCGCCCACAACGGCGACTATGTTGACCGGCTGGCCGAACAGCCTCGCGGCGATTGAGAAATATGTCGCGGAGCCGCCAAGTGCGTCGTCCATTTTGCCGTGCGGCGTAGATACCGTGTCCAGCGCGACCGAGCCTACGATGAGAAGTGACATTCTGGCCTTTCGTTAACAATCAATTAAGTATATGCATATATCAATTCGAGTCAAATCGCTACATCCGTATCGTCGCGGAGAATCTTTCCACGAGTGCCGAGACTATGCGCTCGTGGAGCGCGTTCGCCTCGTCGTCGGTGATTGTGCCGTCGGGGTCGCGGAAAATCGTCGCGAGGCCGACGGACTTCTTGCCCGCGCCTATGCTCTCGCCCTCGAAAACATCGAAGATAAACGCGCGTTCGAGCTTTTCGGGGAAGCCCTCTTTCACGAAGTCGAGCACTTCGCCGGATTTGACATTCGCGTCCACGACCAAGGCGACATCGCGCCTTGTCGATGGAAATCGCGGAACGCCTGCGAACTGCCGGATTTCGCCGAGCTTCTCGACGAATGGTGCCAGCGGAATTTCCCCCGCGAAAACGGGAATATCGATGTCCCAACGCTTTGCGATTTTCGGGGCAACCATGCCGATAACGCCGACATGTTCCCCCATCAGGATGCGCAGGCATTTCCCGGGCGCCCAGCCGCGTTCATCTTGAGCTTCCATCGAGAAATGCACGCCGAAATGCTCGAAAATCTGCTCGACAACGCCCTTGAAGTCGAATATGTTCGCAGGCTCTTGAACGCCGCTCCAATCCTCGGGGGAAATCGCGCCGGCCATAACAATGCCAATCATCTTGCGTTCGGACGGCTCGCCGCTTTCGAGTGCGAATACTTTGTCAATTTCGTAGAGCCGAACGGCGTCTGACTCGCGATTGAGGTTGTATCCCGCAATTCTCAGAAGGCCGGGGATTATCATTGGCCGCATGATGGCAAAGTCTTGTGAGATGGGGTTTTCGAGGCGAACGGCATCGCCGTCGAAGAAACAGGCGAAGTCAGCCTCTTTGCCCATGCTATCGGACATTATCTCGAAGAACCCGCGTCCGCGAAGCACTTCGCCGATTTTTCGCGATACTTTGTTGTCCGGCGTATTCCGTGCGGGGATTGGCCCCATGCCCGACATAACCGGCTGGATTTGGGCATATCCGTAGAGCCTGCCGACCTCCTCGACGAGGTCTATCTCGCGCGTTATGTCCGGCCTATATGTCGGCACGACCCACGCGCGGGGCGTGCGCTCGAACCCAAGGGCGGTGAGGCGCGGTGCGTATTCCTCCTCGGAAATCGGTATTCCCAGCACGGCCTCGACTTTCCTCGGCGAGAGCTTAACCGCCAGTGGCTCGATTGGCTCGGGATAGGCATCGACTATGCCTCTTCGGACTTCGCAATCGCAGGTAGCGTCAATGATTGCTGTGCACTCGTCGGCGGCGCGGCTGGCTCCGTTAGGGTCGGCACCGCGCTCGAAGCGAATCGAGCTTTCCGTGACAAGCCCCAGCCTCCGCGAGGATGCTCGAATCCTCCGCGGGTTGAAATATGCCGACTCGATGAGAATACGCTTTGTCGATTCCGTCACCTCGCAGTCGAGGCCGCCCATGACGCCCGCAATCGCCAACGCCTTGTCCGGTGTAGTTATCATGAGGTTCGCGGGCTTGAGTTTGCGCCGTTCGCCGTCGAGAGTGACGAATTCCTCGCCATCGCGCGCGGAACGGACGACTATCGTGTCGGATTCAAGCTTGTCGAGGTCGAAAGCGTGGAGCGGGTGCGACATAAAGAGAAGCACGTAATTCGTCGCATCGACTATATTGTTAATCGGGCGAATGCCGCTCGCAGAGAGCCTTCCCATGGTTGAAAGCGGCGACGGCCCTACGCGGACTGCCTCGATAATCCTTGCGACATATCGAGGGCAACCGGATGGGTCATCGAGAGCTATTTTGATGAATTTGGCCGCCTCATCGCCGGTTTGCGAAGGCATGAGACGCTTGTCCAATAGTGGCGCGCCCGTCAGCGCGGAAATCTCCCGCGCGAGCGAGAGGACGCCGTAGCAGTCCGGGCGGTTGGGCGTAATCTCAAGTTCAAACACATGGTCGTCCCACCCGAGAAGCGAGAGGACATCTGCACCTAAAGGCTCGTCTGGGCGAAGTTCGAGGAGCTTGTCCTTTGGCTCGCCGAGGCCGATTTCGATGCCGGAGCACAGCATGCCCTCGGACTTCTCGCCGTCGAAATCGGCGACCCCGATTACTTTGCCGCCAAAAATGCGAGCGCCAGTCGGCGCGAACGGGTATTTACTGCCAACGCGAACATTCGGCGCGCGGGACAGCACGCGGGCGAACCTGCCCTCACCGAACTCGACCTTGCAATCGAACATGCCGGGGAGCGGGCTATTCTCGGTCATCTCCACGACCTGCCCCACCACCACGCCGGAAAGCCTGTCCGAAAAATCTTGAATATCCTCGACCTCCGAGCCGCTCTCGGTTAACAGTTTCGCGATAACGTTCGGGTCGTCATCGAAGGGGCAAAGTTCGAGTAGCCATTTAAGCGGGAATTTCATACAATCCTCGAAATTCGTTTGATGTCAAGTTTCGTCTCAATGACGATAATTATCAATAATTTGAGTAAAATAGCGAGTTGACGGTGGATTTTCAACCGAAAAGTCATCTTCGCCAGAAAGAAGCCGGCGCACGGAATGTCCCGTTGCTGACGCGGTGCGACCCTGCGCCTATGCCCACCCATCCGGAAAAGCGCCCTGTGACGAATGCGCCCTCGATGTCGGTGATGTCGATAATCACCCCGACATCAGCGCCCTCGAAGCTGATAGTCCCGTCCGGTCGGACGGCGCGGAATTTTTTCACGCGGAATTTCTCGCCGCGCCAATTCTCGAAATCGCGGCCTTTTGCCTCCCATGTAATCTGAATCTCAGGGCGCTTCGTGTGCAGGAAAACGTTGTAGCTCTCAGCGCCAACTTGCGAAATCGCAATCTGCGCGCCGCCCGCGGAAATCTCGTCGCCGTCGAGAGACATGCGTATCGCCCGCATATCGCCAAAATTGCATGACAGCGCGAGGAGAACCGCGGCGAATATCGTGATTTTGAGCATAGCACCGCGCATAGTTTATAAATCCTCCGGCGACATGAAAATGACCTCGATGCCCGCCTCTTTCATGAAGCTGTCGGCCAAATCGTCGTTGTAAAGCTCGCCCACGATGAAGCGCTCGACTCCGGCATTGATGAGCATCTTTGTGCAGATAATGCACGGCTTGGTAGTGCAATACAGCACCGACCCGCGCGTGCTCACGCCAAAAATCGCCGCTTGAATGATGGCGTTTTGCTCGGCGTGAATTCCTCTGCAAAGCTCGTGCCTCTCGCCGCTGGGGACGCCCAACTGCTCGCGAAGGCAACCGACCTCGCCACAGTGCGCGAGTCCGTGGGGCGCGCCGTTGTATCCCGTGGCAAGAATCCGCCTGTCGCGGACGAGCACCGCCCCGACGCTCCGCCTGATGCAGGTCGAGCGTGTGGCTACAAGCTTTGCCATGCGCATGAAATATTCGTCCCAGCCCGGCCTCGACCTCTCGCTTTTATCGTCTTTCAAAATATCTCCTTGACATTTGGCGCATCGCGCCTATTTTTTCCCTCGAATTGGAGGAACTATGATTGAATGGCTTATATGGTTTGTCTATGCTCTCATTCCGGCGATAATCACAATCGCCGCCGATTTGGAGCTTAGAACGCTTACGATTCTCTACTTTATCGCGGTTCTCGGCGCGATGATATTCTGGTATATCCGCGACAGGGTGCGGGCGAAAAAACCCGACGCCATCTAAATTTTCCGCGCGAGATGCTCGATCAAATCGACGGCGTTAGTCGCGGCGCCGCGCCTTAAATTATCGAAACAAATGAACATGCTAAGAACGCTCCGGTCGCCCGGAGTGTTTCTTATTCTGCCTACGAGGACATCGTCGAAATCGACTGCCGAGAGCGGAGTGGGAAATTCTGGCGACTTCATCAGCCGAAGCCCGGGAGCGCACTCGAGCACTCTCTCGGCCTCATCTGCCGATGCGTCCGAGGCGAACTCAATCGTCACGGCCTCGGAATGACAAGCGATTATCGGCACGCGCACGGCGGTTGCCGTGATATGGAGATTCGGCATGGCGAGAATCTTGCGCGTCTCGTCGGCCAGTTTGGTCTCCTCAATGTTGAACCCGTTCGCGTCTATCGCGCCGATTACGGGGATGACATTGTCGAATATTTTCTGCGGGAAGATGCCCTCGAAATCCTCGCCGTTTCGCTGGCGGATAAGCGCCTCGTTGCCGCCCGCGCCCGCGCCGGAAACGGACTGATATGTCGCCACGAAGATGTGCCGCGGCTCGCCGAATCGCTCAATCAAAGGCTTTAGCGCGATGACGAAGCCCGCCGTGCTACAATTCGGGCTGGCAACTATGCCCTTCGGAATGCTCTCCAACGCAACGGGATTAACCTGCGGAACGACCAGCGGGCAGTCGGGGTCACTTCGCCATGCGCTGGACTTGTCGATTACGAGAGCACCGGCCTCGACGAATTTTGGCGCCCACTCCCGCGAAACTTGCCCGCCCGCGCAGAAAACCGCGACATTGGGTTTGCGCTTGATACACCCTTCGACGGTCTCGACGACATAATCTTTTCCGCCGAATCGGACAGCCCCGCCCGCCGAGCGCGCCGATGCAGTCAGGATAAGCTCACGCGGGAGAATACCGCGCTCGGCCATGACATCGAGAATCTTCCGGCCGACAAGGCCGGTCGCGCCGACAATCGCAAGCTTAAGTTCTTCGAGCCTCAGAATGCACCCCCGCGAATGAACCTCTCGTGAATCGCCCTCTCCAGGCCCTCGCCACAGGAGCGCTTAACCACTACGAAAACGCTCACCTGCGACGCCTCGACTACCAATGGCCGAACGCCGAGACCCTCGATGAATGCCAGCACCTCGGCGACAACGCCCGGGCGTTGGGCGATTTCCTCGCCTACCATCGCCAGAAGGCAAACATCGCAATCAATTTCGAGGCCGAAGCGATTTTCGAGGGCGCGCAATCTGTTTATGTCGCGCTCATCCGCCCAAAAATCGACGCTCCAGACATCGCCGGATTTGGCAACCCTCGGAAAACCGAGGCGAATTCGGCTCCGCTCGGCCTCCTCAAAAAGTCCGCCGACTTTCTCATACTCGGCGAAATTGCCCGAGCAGAGGCAGATGTCATTCCTTCGGGAGAGGCCCACGAAGCGCGGGCGTTCCATGCCTTTATTTTCGTTCATAATTATCGTTCCTTCCTGCCGGACGAGGCTCGATGCCACCATTATCGGCAGGCTCGATACCCGCGCCAGCTCGACCGCCCGCGAGTGCACCACCCCCGCGCCGAAGTAGGACATATCAAGCGCCTCGGCAAAAGTAATCCGCTCGATAAGTTGCGCGCTTTGCACTCGGTTAGGGTCGGCGGAGAATATGCCCTCGACATCGGTGTAAATTTCGCAAATCTCCGCGCCGAGAGCCACACCCAGCGCGACGGCGGTAGTGTCCGAGCCGCCCCTTCCGAGCGTCGTCACATCCTTTTTGCCGGAAACGCCTTGAAACCCCGCGACAATCGCCACCGCGCCCGCACTCAATGTCTCGATAATCCGCGTCGGGCGAACATCGATGATGCGCGCGCGGGTGTGGTCGTCGTCGGTGATGATGCCGCTCTGGCTTCCGGTGAAGCTGACCGCGCAACACCCGAGCTTCTGAATCGCAATTGACATGAGCGCCATGCTGACGCGCTCGCCCGCGGTGAGGAGCATGTCGAACTCGCGTTCGGGGGGATTTTCGTCCAGCGAGAGGGCGAGGTCGATTAGCTCGTCGGTGGTGTCGGCCATCGCCGAGACTACCACGACGATGTCGTCACCGCAACGCTTGCGCTCGACGACGCGCCGTGCGACATTCATGATTCGCTCAATGTCCGCTATGCTCGAGCCGCCGTATTTTTGGACGATTATCGCCAAAATTAGCTCCCGCTTTGCGAGAGAATGAAAATTATCATAGCAATCGCGGCTATCGCCGGCACGAATGTGACATAGACTTCGACATATCCGAGCACATCGAGGCCGCTTTTATCGTGTCCCATCATTTGTTCGGTGTTCGGAAAAACTCGGCGGTTGAACACAAGCGCGGCTATTCCCGCGCCTAATGCGATGAGCCACAGCACCATGGAAATCCAATACAGCGAGGGCGCAATCAAGAAAACTAACAAGCCGAAAACTACGACGCCGAGGCCGATATGCGCGGCTTTCTTGGCTTTGTTCATGGCGCTTTTCTGATTAGAATTCACCGAATTATCACCTCGTCTATTGCTTTCGGAAGGCTTGTGAGCACCTCGCAACCGTCGGCGGTGAGAAGCACATCGTCCTCGATGCGGACGCCGCCGAAATCGGGGATGTAAATCCCCGGCTCGATTGTGATTACCGCGCCCTCCGGCAAAATGTTCTCTGATTTCGATCCGGCGCGGGGAACATCGTGCACCAGAAGCCCAAGCCCGTGCCCAAGCCCGTGCCCGAAGAACTCGCCGAATCCTGCTTCCTCAATGATGTCCCGCGCCACGGCGTCGAGTTCTTTGCCCATCATACCCGGGCGGGCGGACTCGATTGCCGAAGCCTGCGCGCGAAAAACAGTCTCGTAAATCTGCCTCTGCTTGTCCGATGGCTCACCCATGATGTATGTGCGCGTAATGTCGCTGTGGAAGCCGTCAACTTTTGCGCCATAGTCGATTGTGACGAAATCGCCGGCCTCGATAGTCTTATCGCTCGCGATCCCGTGAACGAGCGCGCTCCTCTTGCCGCTGACGACAATCGTGTCGAACGCCTGACGGTCTGCGCCGAGTTTGCGCATATTGTATTCCAGTTCGGCGGCGAAATCTCGTTCGGAGATTCCGGGCTGAAGATGGGCAAGAGCCTTCCGCATCGCCTCCTCGGCGACAAAAATAGCCTTTCTGATTTTCGCCACCTCATCGGAGTTCTTCACCGCGCGAAGCTCATTGAAAAAGTCCTCCATTGGCTCCCACTCGAGATTATCCGGTAACAGCGATTTCAAATCCTCTATCGCTGAAAGAGTGAGGGATTTTTCGAATCCGATTTTCCCGATAGCCTTTAGCTCCGGCCTCTCGGCGAGAGTTTCGAAAATCGAGACGCCCTCCGACACGGCGATTTCCGCGCCCTTTACCTCCTCGGCCGACTGCGTTTTATATCGGAAATCTGTGATGAACAGCGCGCCTTCTCTGTAAATCAACAGAAGGCCGTTCGAGCCGGAGAAGCCGCACAGAAAGCGAACATTCACAAGATTAGTTATCAAAGCTGAATCCAGTCCGGCCTCGATTATCTTGGCTCTGATTTTATCGATTCTCATTTTTCTCCTCTTTCAAAATTTCCGATACGAGCCTCGTGCCATATTCCTCCGAAGCTCGCAATAGCTCCTCGGGTAAATCTATTGGGTCGCAATCCACATGCCTAAAAGCGAGGGGTTCGGGCATATCGATGGAGATACTATCGAGGAAATACTTTATTGTCAAGTTAATTCCCTCGAATACGCGCTGTCCGCCCGAGCCTGCGACCTCTATTACGCCCGCAGGCCGAGATGGCAGGGTTTCTGCGAGTATATACTTTCGCGCCCAGAAGAGCTGGCATCTGTCGATTAGCGCCTTGGCAGGCGCTGGCACGCCGTAGAAATATGACGGCGTGGCGATGATGACAGCATTGGCGGTTTCGAGGATGGGGTAAATCTCGGCCATGTCGTCGTTTTTGGGGCAGGGCGAGCCGTCATAGCAGGTCTCACAGGCATCGCACGGCGCGATGTTCATCTCATGGGGCTTATATCGGAGAATCCCGATTCCCTCGGCGATTGCGGATTTGAGGGCGAAATCGAGCAGACGCGAGCTGTTAGACCTCTTTCGAGGACTGAAATCCAGTGCGAGTAATTTTTTTTGTGAACTTTTAACCACAGTTTATATCCTTCTCTATTGATGGACGAACGAAAAAAAATCGCGGTTTCGGCTTTATGGGTCAGCCTCGGCACGCTGGTGACAAGGATATTCGGCCTTCTTCGCGAGGTGGCGATGGCCGCCTTGTTCGGCACTGGCGTCGCCGCAGATGCCTTCTCGGTGGCCTTCCGCTTCCCAAACCTTCTGCGAAATCTCGTTGGCGAGGGGGCACTCTCGGCGGCCTTTCTGCCGAAATTTTCCGAGGTCGAGAGCCGCGAGGGGCCGGAAGCCGCTTTTCGCATGGCATCGGCTGTGTTCACCGCGCTTTTCGCCGCGCTGATTGTAATTTGCTCGCTTGGAATTTTATTTGCGCCGCAACTTATAAGCATCATCGTCATAGGCTGGCGGGACGACCCCGCGCGCAAATTACTCGCCATCAAGCTTGTGCGTATTCTCTTCACATATGCCGGCTTTATGGGGCTTGCGGCGTATTGTCACGCAATTCTCAACGCCCATAGGAGGTTCTTCGTCAGTTCGGTGGCGCCAGCGTTCATGAACATCGCTTGGCTTCTGGGCACTGGGGTCGCCGGGCTTTTCCTCTCGTCCGAGACGGGACGAATCGAGACTGTAGCGGTTTTCGTTGTCGCGGGGAGCGCGCTACAATTCCTCTGGCAGTTCATCTGGATGAAGAGAACCGGCTGGAACTTCTCGTGGTCGCTCAAATCTCGCTGGCACGACCTCATAGAAGTCGGAACGCTACTTCTTCCGAGCCTGCTCGCGCTGGCATCGTTCCAGCTGAACTACTTTGCCGATGTCCTATTGGCATCGCTTCTGCCCGGAGGTAGCGTTAGCTCGCTCACATACGCCAATCGCTTGCTATATCTGCCCTTGGGGCTTCTTGGATATGCCATTGCCACCGCGACGCTTCCAAGCCTTTCCGTCTCGGCGGCACTCGAAGAGAGAGGCGATCTGGCGAAACTATTATCATACACCGTCCGGTCGATTTTCACGCTTCTTCTGCCCATCGCATTGGTGACAATCACCCTTCGCACCGAAATCGTTTCCCTGCTGTTCGAGCGCGGGAGCTTCGACGCGGCCAGATCTACTCCTATGGTCTCATGGGCACTTATGTTTTACATGATAGGCCTTCCTTTTTTGGGGCTTGCCCGAGGGCTTACGCAGGGATTTTACGCCCTGAAGAACACGCTAACGCCGGTGCTCATCACAGTAACGGGCGTCGTGGTGAACATCGAGCTGAGCATTATTTTCATGTATTACTTAGATCACGGCGGCCTCGCGCTCGGGACAAGCCTGACGGCCATTTTCACGGTAACGCTTCTTATGTATCACTTGAAATTGCTACTCCCCGAGTTCAACTTGAGGCCGGTGCTCTCTAACATCGCTCGCGTGACTGGCGCGGGTGCTGTGAGTGCCTTAGGCGCGTGGCTCTTCGCGCGATACATATCCCGCGAAATGATCACCGCCGTCCCGTTTTTGACCAAGTTAGCGCATCTCGCCCTGCCAACTATCGTTTTCTTTGCGATTTTTCTTCTATTTTCAAAGATCTTCGCGATACGCGAGGTTCGCGAGGTCTCGTCGCGGGCAATGAAGAGGCTCTTCGCCCGCAAGAGTTAATTCCATATGCTTTCCTTATAGTATAGACTTATTCGGGGAACATTCCATCGGAAATTCGATGTGAGTGATATTTGAATCGGTGTCTGGAATGGGGCGAAGTCTTCTTTTATCCTTCACTGCGAGGGCGAAGCCCGTCCCAATGTCTATTCGCCGTGTCGAACTGTCTCCCGTTTGAACCTTGCTACTTCTATGTCCGCGTTTCGCGTGGGTTCGGGGATTCGGTATTTTCGTGCGCAGACTATGGCAATTTCGGCGGAGCTTCTAATAGAGACGAGATGCCCGGGCGAGACGAAAATCGGCCGAACATTGTCGCGGGTGCGAAGGACTCTTCCCACCTCCCGCGATTTGTGAATAAGCGGCGTCCAACCGCCTTTGGATGTCCCGACCTCGCCATGTTTGCCGAGGAGACGGCTTTTGGCGCAACCGACAGTTGGAATATCGAGGAACAGCCCGAGATGGCTCGCCAGCCCCAGCCCTCGCGGATGGGCTATCCCCTGCCCATCGACGAGAACGACATCCGGAGGGCGCCGAAGTTTCTCGAACAGTTCGAGGAGCACGATCATCTCGCGGAAGCTCAAGAATCCGGGGATGTATGGAAATGTCAAAGGCGATGTTGCCGTGATGGTCTCGATGACTTCGAGGTTTGGGAATGACATGAGAACTAACGCGCCGAACGCGGTCTCGGTATTAGCATCGAATGCGACATCGCAACCGGCAATCGTGCGGATGTCGGCGATATTGGGCGGCTCGCCCTCCTCGCGAACAATGACCATCGATGCAAGCTCTTCCTGAATTGCCCTCGCCTCGTCAACATCGACATTGAAATCATGTAATCTATTGATTTTCATAGCATTGACTATATTTCACGGCGATTAAGCCGTCAAGTCAGCCGGACGTTTCGATATTCGCTAAAATCTTCTTCAGCTCCTTCTCGGCAAGCTCTCGATGGCTTCCTTGCCAGAATATTTTGCCACATTCTGAGCAGAGCCGAAATCGATCGTGCGTGAGGTATGTATATTCCGGCACATCGGCCCTCACCGAAGGCTTGGGGACATCTCGAAGATTGCCGTTGCAATCGGGGCAGATGTCGCTATCGAGGTTCGGCTCTATCCCGAAATGCGCGACTATCTGCGCGAGCTGTTTGCGGAAATTATCGGAGATGACGAGATAGCCGCGCTCTCCGGCACGCCGGACGAGAGTGTGGTCGGCGGAGAGGAGAACTCTGTCCTCGGCGAGCGCTCTCGATAGAAGCGCCGAGTCCTCGCCGGTGCTGTCATAATAAACATCGCAACCGATGAGCCTGAGCCATCGGGCGAGCCTTCCGAGCATTACGTCCGCGACGAATTTATTAGTTGTTGTTTCCATTCGCCCACAATGGCTAAAATGAATACATCAGCGAGAGATGCCAACTGCTTTTAGGCGGCGTTTCCGAGCGGTTGATAATCTGGTATCCATAGTCGAAGCGCACCGGCCCGACGGGCGTGATAACCGCAAGCCCCCATCCGGCGCTCCCGTGTAAATCCGAAATCTCGAATGCCTCGGCGTGTGTCCAAACATTGCCTACATCAAAAAATGTGTGTCCCCAAATCTGCCAGATGAGCGGCATTCTGCACTCGATGTTACCGAGCAGTGAAAGCTTTCCGCCCAATGGCGCGCCGCTCGACGATACCGGCCCGATGGAGCGCTCTTTCCAGCCGCGCACCGAATTCGCGCCGCCGAGGAAGAACCTGTCGTGGATGAGCACGTGCTCTCCCTTGCGCCAATTCCCCAGAACCGAACTTTTCGCCCGCATCCCCAAAACGAAACTCTCACGAATGCTGAAGTAGCGCCTGAAGTCCAGAACCAGCTTGGTATAGTGCTTGTCGCCGCCGAGAAAATATCCCGCCATCTCGGCTTGTGCGTATGTATATGAGCCTTCCGTCGGGACAAGCAGATTATCGCGATGATCGCTAATCGTCGTCCAGCCGACGCTTCGTGTGAAAAACTGCCCCTCTCTGGTGAAAATATCCTCGCGCACCTCAGGGTCGCGTATGTCATAAATGTCTGCAATCTCGAATACGACATACCCCAAATGCGTAAGGTGCGGGTTCGGACGATATATCCCGCTCAAATTCACGCCGATGAGCTGAATCGTGTATTGCGGGATTTTCACGGAGTTCCCCGGCTCGTAATAGGGATTGATAGTGAAGGGAATTTTCCTCCGGAAGATATACGGCTCCGTGTATTTCAGCTCGATTCGGTTGTTGAGGTTCGACCATTGGCTGAGGACCTCGCGAATGTTTTCACCCTCCGTGTTGAGTTTCCAGTCTGATGATAGCTCCAGCGCAAGCTCTCGACCCGTGCCAAAAAGATTGCGATGTCCCCATGAACCCGCGGCCTGCCATACAAAGTCGTAATCGCCCTCGCTCCCCGCGCCCAAGGAGAGGGTTGTCCATTGGGGTGCGCGCTCGACAATTGTCACATTGTAGTCGATTGTATCGGGATGGAAGTCGAAATTGACAGGCTCTATCACCACGGCGGAAAAAAGCCCCGTGCCGAAAAGCTCCTGCCTGCTCGATGTGATCTTCGAGATGTCGAACGGCGCGCCTTCCTCGATTTTAAGCTCGCGCTCCACCACCGATTCTTTGGTCAAGACGAGGCCGGAGACGCTGGTTTGGCCGAAATGTGCGAACTTCCCGAAATCCAGCCGGAAAAGCGCTTGTGCGGTATAGTCGGGAAGTCTTTCAAGCTCCATCGCCGCTGTGGCGTATGGGTATCCGCGTTCCTGCATAAGCCTGCGAATTCGCCTTGCGTCCATGTGCAGGAGGTTCGGGTTGACCGGCTCGCCCGCCTCGGACTCGAGCCTTGCGCGAAGCTCGCCCTCGGAGACGTGGTCAGGGATATACCCTTCGAAGCTCATTCCATCGAGGATAAAGCGCTCGCCCTCCTCGATGAAGATGTTGATGTAAGCACAATCCTCATCGCCGTCGAGGTGCGCGTTGGCGCGGACTTTGACATCGAGGAAGCCCTCGGCGCGGTAATAATTCTCGATGATCTTCAAATCTCGCTCTAACTGCCGCGCCCTGAAAGGCGACTTGCGGCCGATAATCTTGTGATACCAAGGCGCCTCCCGCGTCCGTATTAAGCGCTTGATTCGCCAGTCGGAAACGTGCTCGTTCTCAAAAATCGCGATGCCGCAAACCTTCGGCTGGGCGAGCATGGTGCAAGCTACGAGCAGAAGCGGCAATATTTTAATTCTCAGTATTCCCATCTGAACTTTAGATCGAGCCTGTAATTCTCCTTTGCTTGAGGGCCGGTTTCCCTGCGCGCCTCTATTGAAATAACATCGGTGATGCGATATTGCAGGTTGATAATATCCTCCGATTGCTCATCGAAAGAGAGCGAGCGCGTATATCGAAGATAAATCTTGTCCGTGAGATACTTACCGATGGTGACATTCGCCTGTGAGAAGTCAAACACATCCTCATCTGATGGCTGGAACTCGAAGGTCTCGACGCCGAGGGCGGTTCGCGCGACGGTCTCCAGCTCGCGCGATAGATAGCTTTGAACCACCTGCGGAAGTCTCTCCTCGATGAACGAGCCCATCTCGAGGCCCGCCGAGTCCGTGAAAGCGCCCTCGGTGCGAAAAGCCAGAATCGAGAGTATTTGGCGCTCGTCGTATGGAAGCCGCGATCTGCTCTGGTCTTCCGCGTGAAGTGCCACGCGGGGGGTCTCCAAGTCGCCGGTGACATGGATGACGATGCGAGTTTGCCCAACGCGCGTGAACGCGATAATGTCAAGCTCGGGATTGATTCCCTCGAAAGTCCTGAAGCCTATGGTTCCATGCTCGATTCGGAAGGTCTGTCCGTAGAAGAACACCTTGCCGCGAACGACGTTCAAATCGCCGAAAAGTGCTATCTCGCCGGTTTCTGTGAGGATGTGGATTCTGCCGCTAAGTTCCGACTCGAGCAATGTCGTATTTATGTTGATATTTCTCGGAAGGTCGATGACGATATTGAGGTCTATGGGAATGTCTTCGGATGGGGTGCCGCCTCCACCGGCCTCGAGCTGGACTATGTTCGCATATTCGACCTCGATATCTCCTGATATTCCAATTCTCTGGCCGTATCCGATGTGCAGGTCTGCGCCCGCACGCGCGAAAATGCCCTCTTCAGGGAAATTCAGCGGAAGCGATTTGGCTTTTAAGTGAAGGTCTGGTTTTGGCTCGGAAGGATTCGATACGTCCACCGAACCTGCCAGCGAAAAGTCGCCGAACTGCCTTCGCCTCTTGGTGAAAATCCGCTTCATCCTCTCCCACAGCGATTTGCTCCCGAAAGGCAATGCGCCGATTCTTCCGGATAGCGAGTCGATATAAACGGTGCTCCCCTCGAGACGAACATCCATGTGCATTCGCTCGATAGGGTCGGCCATGTTGCGCAGGCCGAGAACACCACTGTCCCATGTGAACCCGCCCTCAACGAAGATTGAATCTTTGTGGCCGCCCACGCTGGCGACAACATCGAAATTTCCCACTGCCGAATCGACTTCGGGGATAAAGGCGTGGATGACCTCCGCCCTGTGGCCTTTACCCCGGGCATCGAACGAGAATGGCAATTTCTCGTCTTCGAGGTCGATTTGCCCGGTGACCGTGTATCGCTCCGTGGGACGCGCGACGAGAATAGGCTCGATTTCGAGCATTCCATCGTGGAGACGTCCCTCGGCCTTAGCCTCATCCCAAAGTAGGCCGCTGGTGGTGAAGTCGGCCACATCGAGCGCGAAACTGCCCGTGCCGCCGCCCTCGGACGAGTAGAACATTTTGCCGGAGATAACGCCATCGATGTCATCCGCGCCGAGGATTTGCGCCACATCGCCAAAGCGGAGGTTGTCGAGCGCGGCATTGAACGTGATTCTGTCGGAGCTTCCCTTGAGTCCCTCGACGAAGAAATTGCCGCCTAACATACGGATATACAACGGCGAGGATGAAATCTGGTCATCCGCTACTTTCAAATAGAAGGTCGAATCGAGAACAATGGGCTTTTCGAGGAGAATAAGCTCGAGGCCGTCAACTTTAATGCCGACCGAATCGCCGTTCACAACGACTTCGGCCACCGTCTTCAAAGAGAGAGTATCTCCCCACACGACCAGCGGTCTTACGAAATATCTATCTCCGGAAATTCTGATATTTGTCAATAGGGAATCATAACCGAGCGGCCCGACAGTGCCCTCGCTGAAAATGTAAATATCGCCGTGCATCACGGTTGCCAAATCGTATATGGTCAAATATCCGGTGAGGTAATCGTGATGAAACATCGCCGTCACAAGCGAATCGCTCATAATATCGAGGCTCAGAATTGGATGATCGACAGTTCCGAGAATTTCGGCATTTTCGAGGCGAAGCCTTCCGCCCACTACATCCTCCATGCCAAACCACGATGCTATCTGTGCGACATCTCTCGCCCACAGGCCGAACTCGATATGAATCTCGCCATCGAAAACCATGACACCGCCGAGAGTGAGGAAATTCTCGCCGGTGAGCACCTCCCATCCGGGGTAGAAACGCACCGAGTCGGGCGATACGAAGAGGCTCCCAACAGCGGCATCAAAGGGGAAGCCGAGAATGGAACCGGCCTCGAGATCGCCGCCGATGAGAAGCTCAATGCCGTCATCGAAGATTGTGCCGACAATGCGGGCGTTGCCGGTGAGGTCGGTCGGCAGACTGCCGTCGAGCATGAATGCGTTGAGGTCGAAGTTCCGCGTCGTTCCGTCGAGCTTCATCCCGATGCCGCCGCCGGTTTCGGCCTTCGAAAAATCGAGCGAGAGCCTCGCCGAGACGGGCGAGCCCCACGCGCTACCGCGGAGGTTCGGAAGCTCGAGCCGGTCGTTTCTGAAAACGAGGCGCGATGATGTGTTCCTCGCGGGGATGTCGAATATCTCGCCGTCGATGAAGACATCCCCCTCGACAAAATTCTCGCCGCCTCTGAGGTCGATGCGCACGGCGCCGAAGCCTTCGAGGAAACCAAGCCCGAGCAACGAATCGACCTCGACCAAATCCACTATATCGCCGCCGCCGGCAAAACGCCACTCGAACGGTTCGAAGCTCGTAATCGCGCCGCGAACTTCGAGTGCGGTGCGAACGAGCGCGATGCTCAAGTCCATCGTGAGCGAGTCGTCGAATGCTAAGTCGCCGCGCGCCGAGTTCACTCTGCCTCTTCCGGGGAGAAACACGCCCATCGAATCGATGGCAAGCTCGACTCTTTCCCCGACAACCACAGCGCCGCCGCTATAGCTGAACTCCTCAGCGGAGAAGCCATCGGTGACAAAGCTCGCGCTCTCGATTGTGAGTTCCTCTATGGTCGCGGTCAAAGGCTTTACAGTCTTCGAAGGAACCGTGGGCTTCGGTTCGGTCTCCGCTTTTGGGCCGATGCGAACGTTCGGCCCCCAAAGCTCGAGCCGATGGACAGTCTTCGATCTCCACGAAAAATCTGCGCGAAGGGAGTCGAAATCGACCGAGATGCTACCGTCGGTCATGGTGAAGACGAGGCTATCGAGGTGAATATAGTTACTTCGGAACTTGAGCCTGTCGAAATCGACGGAGGCGTCGATGTCCGCCGCTCGAAGCGCGGCCCGAGCCGCAAATTTTTGTAAAGGCGTCCAAAATGTGAGCAGATAGAGCGCGGAAATCGCGATGATTGCGACAGCGAAGAGCGCCATGATGACGAGCACCATAGTTTTCAGAAAAAATCTCCGTTTTCCGCGACTTTTCGCCAAGTTATACCTCGGCCTCGGCGTATGTCCAATGGTGGTTTATCATAAAATTTGCAAGCGATGCGCATCCCACGCCGATGATGTTAGCTATCGCATAATTCAGGCCGAAAGCGGAGGTCAGCGCGACGAGGATGGGATAGTTCACGCCGAAAGCTGTGATTCCCGCAGATGCGTTGTATTTGAGGGCACGCTTGAGTCGTCGGCCTCCACGGCGGTCGCGCCATGTCCACGAGTCGTTCATCATCCAAACGCAGACTATCGACAGCTCGATTGCTATCAAGCCGGCCAGCCACGGGGGCAGTCCCCCAAGCCCGACGAGAAGCATCAGCGAGCCTTGATTGACACCGAAGCCGAGAACTCCTACGAGAAAGAACTTCCAACCGCGCCGAAGATATTCACGGGCGGGTATTTCCAAATTTCCTCCAAATTACGTAAAACGACCTTGCATCGAAACTCGGTCGAGACGCTATGTCCGATGACTCAAGCCTTGCCGCGTTTTTCGAGCGTCTCGGCGACCTTTTTCTTCAGATAGCCAAGGTCGGAGGATTTTATAATGTAGTCCTCCGCCAGCCATGTGAGGAAATTGTCCTTGTATGCCGGATACGCCGAGTTGATGAGCACCGGCAAGTTGCGGTTTTTCACCATGATTTTCTCGAGTGCGGAGATGCCGTCCACACCGGGCATACGGATGTCGAGGATGATGAGGTCGAAGTTCTCCTTCGAGATTATGTCCAGTGCCTCCTGCGCAGATTCCGCGGTGCTAACCTCATAGCCCTCGTCCTCGAACTCGGTCTCATAGAGCGTGCGGATGTTCGCCTCGTCGTCAACGATAAGAATTTTTGCCATGTTATCTCCTTTGCTTGTGATGGGTTATTTGTAAACTTAAGAGCTATAAATACTTTGACTATTTTCAATTATACCTGATGTCTTTTCGGGCTTGCCACCGTCAAGCCCCTACACTCTCAACTCTCGACTCTCTGCGGAAGTTTGATGAAAAATGTCGTCCCCTCGTTCTGGTGCGATGAGAACCAGAGCATCCCGCTATGCGCCTCGATAATCTGAAAGCTAATCGACAGTCCCAGCCCCGTTCCGGATGACTTGGTTGTGAAGAACGGCTCGAAAATCTTACCTTCATAATCGCTGGGGATGCCTACGCCCGTATCGATTACTTCCG
>OMKS01000298.1_pt1 | contig 46397 bp, 28 predicted proteins | sample 1674721 | NCBI WGS metagenome assembly OMKS01 (sample SAMN06264996, study PRJEB25208) | sediment metagenome | isolation source: hot spring sediment | place: USA: California | collected 2014-09-02 | reverse complement strand
ACGCTGGAACGGTGCTGTCACTGTCGAGCATTGGACCGTTGAACCAGGGGATGACGGCCACCGTGCGCGTGACGATCACCATCCCCAACTGCGCTGCCGGCGTCGAGGCGAACACGACGACGATTACCGCCACCTCCGACAGCGATCCCAGCGTGTACGACACCGCGACCGACGTCACCGTCGCCAACTGGGACCACGGTCTCGAGTTCGAGGGCGACAACGCCGACAGTGCGCTGCCGGGGCAAAAGGTCTATTACACGCACCTGATCAGCAACACCGGCAACTATACCGACTCTTTCCGCTTTTCCTACGCCTCCAGCCGGGGCTGGCCGGTCGAGATCTCGCCCTGGCCGACCGTCCGGTTGGGCGGCTGGCCGGCGCCCAAGCCTCCGGGATATACAGCCACGGTGCGCGTCACGGTGACCGTGCCGGCCATTCCGACCGCCTTTGGCGGCGACGTGGACCGGTTGGTCATCACCGCCACCTCGGAGAGCATGCCGACCCTGACCCGCTCGGTGGTCAACACGACCACGGTCACGCGGATTACGAACGTGAGCCTGGCGCCCAGTTTCGACGACATCGAGCGCCCGGCCGTCCGGGTGGAGAACACGTCTGGGTCCGACAAGGCGGTCGTCTTTACCCACACCCTGACCAACCAGGGCAACGGCCCGGATACGTTCACGCTGACCGTCGCCAGTCGGGAGGGATGGCTGGTCACGATCTGGCCGACGCCGACGGTGGCCCTGCCGGCCGCGACGGGCAACGTGACCACCGTGCTCGTCACCCTCTTCGTCCCTTCGGCCGCTGCCAACCCGACGCTGGCGCCGGAGGACCTGGTCGTCGCCAGCGCGATTGCCCATTCCAACCCCGTCATCAGCGACACCGTCACCGACATCGCCATCGTCAACCAGCGGCCGGGCGTCGCCCTGTCGGCCGGGTATACGGAGACGGCCGCGCCGGGGCTGCGCACGCAGGGATGGGTGACCTTTGCCCACACCCTGACCAACACCGGCAACTATACCGATTCCTTCCTCCTCACCTCCGACCAGTGGGGCGCCCAGTTCGGCGGCGACTCGACCATCGACGTGCCGCCCGATGGAGAGCGAGACATCTGGGTACGGGTGCCGGTACCCTACCAGGAGTGCAACACGACGGACGAGACGGTCATCACCGCCACGTCCAGCTACAGCAGCGCCTTCCAGGCCAGCGCGCTGGATACCACCATCGTGGACGCGGTGTACGGCGTGGAGCTGACCTATGATCCCGATGGCCCGATCATCCGGGCGACCTCTTCCTCCGGCGTGGGAGGCGTCGCATCCTTCCAGCACACGGTAGAGAACCTGGGGAACTGTAGCAGCAATATCTCTTTGCTAGGTGTGCAGGCGGATGGGAACCTGACGCCAACGGTGCAGCCCGCCAACGTGAACCTCTCCATCTGGGGCAGCGCGCGGCTGACCGTCACGGTGGACATCGCGCCCACCGACCAGACGCTCTGGGGCCCGGTCGTCGTCACGGCCTCGGTGCCCGGCGGGCAGGGGGATAGGATCACTGATACGATCGTCGTCAACCAGGTGGTGGACGTGTCGTTCGTCCCGGATGGGTTCGCAACGACCTATACGGGCGGCGCGGTCTCGTACGTCCACACCCTGACGAACGAGGGCACGTATACCGACACGTTCGATCTATCCTGGTGGAACGAACACGGCTGGTTGGTGTCGGCCCAGCCGGACCCGGTGCAGGATGTCGGCCCGGGGGCCTCCCGGCCCGTCACCGTCTGGGTGACGGTGCCGGCCGACGTGTACACCACGACGAACCGGACCTGGGTCACGGCTACGACCGGCGTGCCGGCGTGGGATGCGGCCAATACGCAGGCCTACACGCCGACTGCCGCGGTGATAGATACGACCACGGTGCGGCGGCCCCACGCCACGATCGAGCCTCCTCCAGGTTATACGCTGGACCGGGATCCGGGCATCCAGGAGACGCTGCATCACACCCTGACCAACGACGGCGGCGTGGCCGGGAACTATGGCCTCACCTACACCTTGGGTGGATGGATCACGGTGATACCGACGACCGGGGTCAGTCTACAGCCGGGCGAGCGGTATCCTTTCACGGCCAGTCTCGTCATCCCGCCTGCGACCTGGGGTATGACCGCCGTCACGATCATCACGGCCACCGACACGCTCTCCGGTTTCGTGGCCAGCGCGGTTGACATGATCAACGTGCCGCTCCGATATGACGTGGATCTGTATCCAGCTCCTCAGCATACCAGTGTGGAGCCGCCGGCGGTGGTGGAATTCACCCACACGCTAGAAAACATTGGCAACTATACGACCACGTACATGCTGTCTGGCGAGGGAGATTTCAGCGTCGTCACGGTACAGCCATCGGCCATCTCGCTGCTTCCACCAGGGGGGACGCGGCCGGTTACTGTCACGGTCGAGGTGCCGCCGGAGGCCGCCGCTGGCGATGTAGAGCAGGCGCGGGTCATTATCTCTTTCGCGAACGAGGGTAAAACGTTCTCTGATACTGTGTCCATCAGCCACACCACCGGCACCCGCTACGTGGCGCCGACCGGTTTCGACGAACGGAACAACTGCACCAACGAGATCGCCCCGTGCCGGACACTGCAGCACGCGGTTGGTCAGGCCTCCCACCAGGATGAGATCCGGGTGGCCGAGGGCGTCTACTATGGCGCTCTCAACGCGGCCCAGGTGGTGGAGGTGAACAAGTCCGTCATCCTGACCGGCGGGTATCGGGCCGACGATTACAGCCAGTCTGACCCCAGCGCGAACCAGACGCTGTTGAATGGCCAGGGCGTCCGGCGGGTGGTGCTCGTCAGCGCTGGCGTCACCCCAACGATCCAGGGATTCCATCTGGTCGGTGGACGGGTGACCGGCGATGGGGCCGGGTTGTACGTCGAGGCCGGCGCGGTGCCGACCGTCACGCTGAACGTGTTCTATGACAACTTGGCGACGGGCGACGGCGGCGGCGTCTACTATGGCGGCGGCGGCGCGTTCCACCTGGAGCGGAACGAGATCTATACCAACACGGCGGCCCGAGGGGGTGGCGTCTACCTAGCAGGGGGCGAAGCGCGGGTGTGGAACAACCTGCTCTATGACAACACCGCCGAGACGTATGGGGGCGGTCTGTGTAACGCCGGCGGTATGCCCCAGGTGTGGAACAATACCTTTTACGGCAACCGGGTCAGGAGCGTCAGCGGCGGTGGCGGCCTGGCGAACACTGGCGGCACCCTGGTCGTCAGCAACACCATCGTCGCGGAGAACAGCGGCGGTGGGATCGCTATCGAGTCCGGCGCCCTGCCGTTGTTGGCGTATAACGACGTGTGGGGGAACACGCCGGCCGGATCGGATTACATCTGCACTTCCTGCACCTATCCGACCGACATCTCTGCGGATCCCAAGCTGGCCGACCCGCAGAACGACGACCTCCACCTGACGCAAGGATCCCCCTGTATTGACGCGGGAGATCCAAACTCGGTCCAACCGGCCCTGGATTACGAGGGGAACAGCCGCCCCATCGGTAGTCGTCACGACATTGGGGCTTACGAGTACGGCCTGGGAGGCTCCAAGGCCGGGGCTCCTGGTACGGTGGGGCCGGGTGAGATCGTCTCGTACACCATCAGGGTGGATAACAACTCGAGCACTCCGCAGGTGATCCCGGTCAGCGATACCTTGCGGAGCTATATGACCTACGTTCCGGGGTCGCTGGCGTGCAGCGCGCCGACCTGCAAATACATCACCACGACGCGGACCGTCGAGTGGAACGGCACGGTGAGCGGGAACGACGCGGTGACCATCACCTTCCAGGCCGTCGTCACCGGCTGGCTGGGCAGCGACGCGGTGGTTGAAAACGTGGTCTGGATAGACCGCAACCCCGCCCCCACCACGACGATCTCGGTCGCCGCGGTGCCCAACGTCCGCTACGTCGCCCCGGATGGCGCGGATGCCGTGGACGTGGACGGCGAGCTGGTCCCCAACGGCTGCAATTTCGACTGGCTGCCCTGCCAGACTGTGCAACGGGCGGTGGACCAGGCGGTGGCTGACGACACGATCTGGGTGGCCGAGGGGGTCTACACCGGCACCAGCCCGGTGGCCCAGATCACCAAGGCGGTCACGCTGATCGGCGGCTACCGGAGGAGCGATTGGTCCTTTGGGCCGCAGCTCTACACGACCACCCTGGACGGCGGTGTGGTGATCACCGGCAGCGCGGTGCGGGTGGTCGGGTTCGACATCGTGGGCGGCGCCGACGGCGTCCGCGTCACGGGCGGAGGCGACCTGACCCTGGAGCGCGCCTGGGTGTACGATAACACCGGCGACGGCGTGGACGTGGACGGCAGCACGTACGCTCTGATCAACACCGTCCTGGCTCACAACGGAGGATGGGGGCTGCGAACGACGGACAGCGACGGGGTGGTGATTCATACTACGTTGGCCCGCAACGCTGGCGGCGGCGCGAGGGTCGCTGGAAGCGCCGGTTTTACCAACACCATCTTTTACAGCCACACCGTCGGCGTCAACGTGACGACCGGCAGTACGGCCACGCTGGAAGCGACCCTGTGGCACAGCAACACCAACAACGTGGCGGCTGGCACCCTGACCATCGTCTCGCCGAATATCACCCAGGACCCAGTGTTCGTGAATCCGGACGGGATGGATTACCATATTGATGGCAGCTCGCCCGCCATAGATGCGGGGGTGGACGCCGGCATCCACGAGGACATTGATGGCGACCGGCGTCCCATCCTGGGAGGGTTCGACATCGGGGCGGACGAGTACCCGCTGGGCATCACCAAGCTCGGCCCGCCGGAGGCGATCGCCGGTGAGACCATCACTTACACCCTCTACCTGAATGCGAAGGACTCTGGCCTGGTGATCACCGACGTCCTGCCGCTTCATCTGACCCACACGCCCGGCACCGACGTGCTGACCTGCACGGTGGGCAGTTGCGGCTACCTGGCGAGCCAGAACGCCATCACCTGGACCGGCAGCACGGTCAGCACGGGCGAGGCGTACATCACCTACACAGCCCGGATTACCTCCTGGCTGGCCGCCGGCACCGTCATCACCAACGACGCCCAGTTGAGGCGGTTCGGTTCCGTCTTTGACTCGACCGCGTGGGAGACGGTGATCCTGCCGGTCACCGGGACGCGTTACGTGGTCCAGGAACCGGTCGGCGCCGACCTGGATCCCGCGACGGGCACCGGCAACAACTGCCTGCGAGACTGGAAGCCCTGCGCGACGGTCCAGTACGCCGTGGACCAGGCCCAGCCGCACGATACGGTCAAGGTGGTCACCGGCGTCTACACCGACGTGCACACCCGTGCCGGCGTGGTGCAGAACGTCTACATCTCCAAGAGCGTCACCATCCTGGGTGGGTACACGACCGCCAACTGGCTGGTGGCGGATCCGGATGCTTACCCCACCGCGTTGAACGCGGAGGCGGCGGGCCGGGTGCTCTACGTCGCGGGACCGGCGACGGTGACGGTGGATGGGTTCAGCCTGTTCAACGGCCTGTTGGGTACTGGCGATGGCGGCGCGGTCTATGCCGAGGACGCTGACCTCACCCTGGCCCGCACCCGGGTGTACAGCAGCCAGGTCTCGGGCGGCGGCAACCAGGGCGGCGGCATCGCCGTGAGCGGAGGATCCCTCTCGCTGGTCCAAGTTCTGGTGTACGACAACCGCTCCAACGGCAGCCACAGCGGCGGTGTGTACTGCAATGGCTGTACCATCAATATGACCGAGAGCGAGATCTATGACAACTGGGCTGGGGGGTCGGGCGGCGGGTTCTACTTGCTCAATGCGGACGCAATCCTTTCCCATGTCTCGGTCCATAACAACACGGCGAACAATTTGAGCACCAATGGTGGCGGCGGTGGGTACGTGAGCGGTGGGGTCCTGGAGATAGAATATAGCGAGATTTACAGTAACGAGACCCCGCTAAACACATCCTTCGGCGGCGGCCTCTACTTGTACCAGGCCGATGTCACCCTTTCGAGTAATCAGATCTATGGGAACATGGCCAACGACAACGGCGGCGGCCTGTTCGTCGACCTGTGTGACCGGGTTGCTATGGACGCCAACCTCTTGCTGAACAACACCGCTGGCTTCAACGACTTTGGCGGCGGTCTGTACTTCCAGGGCGGCAGCAGCTCTGCCCTCACCATGACCAACAACATCGTGGCCGCCAACCAGGCCGGCGGCGGCGACGGGCTCTACATCTGGGGGCTGGGCGTCACCGCTGACCTGCGTCACAACACCATCGCCGACAACGATACCGGGGAAGGACTGCGGGTTGGTTCGAACACCGCCGTGGCGATGGTGAACACTATCCTGGCGGGGCATGCGACCGGCATCCGCACGGCGGCCGCCAGCGCCAGCGTCACCGCTGACTATACGTTGTGGGACGGCAGTGGGACGTACACCGATAACTTGCTGGGTGGCACCATCGACACGACGAACGACCTGCCGTTGGCCGATCCGCTGTTCATGGACCCAACTGGCCTGGACTATCACATCCAACTCGAGTCGCCGGCGGTGGATACGGGGACGGATGCCGGGCTGACCACCGACGTGGATGGCGATATGCGCCCCTCAGGCTACGGGTTCGAGGTGGGGGCGGACGAGCTGCGGGCGGAGTTGCAAGTGATCAAGACGGCGGATCCAGTCCTGGTGGATACCGGGATTGCGGCAGCCCCGCTCGCCTATACCATTCGCTTCACCAATACCGGTCAACTGTCTCTCAAAGCTCTCGTCACCGACACGCTGCCGGCTCACGTCACGCCGGCCGGGCCGCTGACCTGGGACCTAACGGGCGGCGAGATTCCGCCGGACGGGGTGTGGGAGCAGACGTTCACCGTCACGGTGGACATGGCCTACGTCGGGCCGCTGACCAACGTGGTCGAGGTGTGGACGGCAGAGGGCGCGCAGGGCACCTACACCCTGACGACCTGGGCCCAGGCCACCAGCCTGGAGGTATCCAAATCTGCTGAACCGGATCCGATCGTGGAGGCCGGCTCGCCGCTGACCTATACCATCCGGGTCAGCAATACCGGCAGTGTCTACCTGCACGCCGCCATCACCGACACGCTGCCCGACCATGTGACCCCGGCCCCATCGCCCCTCACGTGGACGGTCGTCATCACTCCGTATACCGGGTGGATGCAAGAGATCGTCGTGACCGTGGATGGGGATTACGATGGGCCGCTGGTCAACCGGGTCGAGGTGACGACCGAGGAGGGGGTGAGCGGCAGCGCCGTGGTGACGACGACGTTCAAGGCCCCGCCGACGCTGAGCGTGGTCAAGACGTCGCGCCCGGCGGCGGGAGTGATGCCCGGCGAGTTTGTGACCTATACCCTGGTCGTCTCCAACGCCGGACCGGGCGCCGCCAACAGCCTGCTCGTCAGTGACGTGGTGCCAGCGGGTACCTCCTATCAGAGCTGCGCCGGCGGCGACTTGTGCAGTCACGATGGGTCGAGCGACGTGGTGACGTGGGGGACAGCGCTGCTTCCGGCCTACCAGGAGGCCGTGCTCACCTTTACCGTGCAGGTGGATCCGAACGCCGAGTTCGGCACCCACATCGTCAACCAGACCTATGGCGTCACCTGCGCCGAGGGCATCACGGCGACCGGGACGCCGGTTTCCATCCTGGTGGGGGTGGTCGGAGGGCTGGAAATGAGCGCTGGATACGCTCAGAGCGGCGATCCTGGCACGGTGGTGGTCTACACCCACCGGGTGACCAACACCGCCAACGTCGCTCAGGCGGCGGAGCTCGCGTTCGATTCGTCTCAGGGCTGGGCGACGGTGACGCCGGCGACCACGGCGGTCCTCGATCCCGACGGCGGCTGGACAGAGATCACGGTGACGGTCACGCTGCCGGCCGGTGCTCTCGTTGGCACGGTGGACACCACGGTGGTCACAGCCACCGGCGTGATGACCGGGCAGGACACGACCACCGACGTGACGACAGTGAGCGCCGTGGGAGGCGTCGAGTTGAGCGCCGGAGGGGAACGGGTGGTCAACCCGGGCACCACGGTGACCTATACTCACCGGGTGACCAATACCGCCAACGTGGCCCAGGCCGTGAACCTGACGCGTGATTCTTCGCAGGGCTGGGCGACGGTGACGCCGGCGACCACCGGGGTGCTGGCGGCCTTTGGCGGCTCCGCCGAGGTGGTGGTGACTGTCATCGTGCCGACCGGCGCCACCAGCGGCACGGTCGAGACCACCCTGGTCACTGCCGCCGGTGTGCAGACCGGGCAGGACACGGCGACCGACGTGACGAGGGTCGTGGTGGGCTGCATCCCGATAGCGGGCGCTGATTTCAGCTTTAACCCGCTCGAGCCATGGGTGGGCGATTCGGTCACTTTCAATGGCACCGTCTCGTCCGGCTCGGAGCCGATCACGTACACCTGGGACTTTGACGACGGCAGCCCGGTACAAGAGGGGAATCCCATCGCCCATACCTTCCCATCCATGCTGACGGCGCAGACCTACCAGGTGGTGTTGACGGTGGCCAATCCCTGCTCAAGTCCTCCAGGCGTGTCGAAGGACGTGACGGTCCGGCCCCGGATGATCTACCTGCCGCTCGTGCTGCGGAACTCGTAGCGGGCGCAGGCGTTCAGGTGCGTCGCACCTGGAAATCCTGATTGCCCTCCCACGGGCTGCACGCCTGGGGGAGGGCAATGTTCAATCTAGAGGAGGCGGGTAGCGAGGAGCGACATGTGGCGCCGGATGGTAGGGGGGTGGGCCAGTGTGGCGGCTGCAGCGGTTGGGCTGGGGCTGCTGCGCTGGCTTTTCCCTGAACGGGCCATGACCGCCGTCGGTCCCCGGGCCTGGCTCGACGCGGGATTTGCGCTGGCGCTGCTGGGCCTGGTCCTGCTCGTCGCTCTGGGGCTGGGTCGCAAGGTCCGCCGGTGGATAGCGGTGGATGGGTTGACCGGCCTGGAGCGCGCGACGTTCGATCTGGCCGTGGGACTGGGCGGGCTAGGGTACGGCGTGCTGGCCCTAGGGTTGGTGGGGACGCTCCGTCCGGAGACGATTTCGCTCTGGCTGATCCTGGTTGGGGTGTGGACGGCGCGGGAGTGGAGCGAGGTCGTCATCGCTGGGACGGACCGCCTGACCGCGTTGGGGAGAGAGTGGCGGGGATTGGACTGGGGTTGGCGCGCGCTGATCCTCCTCGGAGGGGGAATCCTGGCCCTGACCCTGGTGCAAGCCCTGACGCCGCCTTGGGAATACGATGCCCTGCTGTACCATCTGGAGGGACCCCGGCAGTTCCTGCAGGCCGAGCGCATCCTGTTGCTGCCGGAGAACTGGCAGGCGAACGGCCCGTTCACCATCGAGATGCTTTTCGTCGTGGGGCTGGCCTGGGGCAGCGACCCGTTCGCCCGATTGACACACCTGCTCTATGCGGCCTTGCTGGTGCTGGCGACCTTTTCTTTTGGGCAGCGGTATCTCGGGCCGAAGGAGGGCTGGCTCGCGGCGGCGATTCTGGTGGGGATCCCCATCTTGCCCGTCTGGGCCAGTTGGGCCTATGCCGACGTCGCCTGGGCAGTGTACGAGTTCTTGGGCCTGTACGCCCTCGCGCTATGGTGGGAGAAAGGGGAACGCCGGTGGTTGGCCCTGGCTGGTGTGATGGTCGGGCTGGCGCTGGGCAGCAAGTACCTGGCGTTGGGGGGGGCGGCCGTCCTGGGAATGTGGGTGGTGTGGCGCAGCCGGGCGCAGGGGTGGAGGGCCATGCTGGGCCATGGACTTTTGTTCGGAGGTGTGGCGCTGCTGGTAGGTTGTCCCTGGTACCTCAAGAACTGGGCCTGGACCGGCAACCCGATCTATCCGCTCTTTTGGGGTGGGCCGGGCTGGACCACGGAGCAGGTGGGGTGGCACACCCTCTACCACCGCGGGTTTGGCACCGGGCAGACGGTGGGGGATTACGTGCTCCTGCCATGGAATCTGTACGCCCGCCGCGAACAGTTCGGCACCCTGGGCGGACGCATCGAGATGCCGAGCTTGCTGTTTCCCCTGGTACTGCTATACCCTGTGACGCGGCGGTCCTCCAGGCTGATGGACGGCGTGGCGTGGGTCACATTCGGTCGTTTTGGGATGTGGGCGGTCGGCTCCCAGCAGACTCGGTTTCTGCTCCCCCTCTTTCCGGCCCTCAGCCTGCTCACGGTCAGCGTGGTCTGGGGGCTGCTCCGTTCAGCGGGGCGCAGGTGGAAGAACGCGCTGGCGATAGGCCTGGCTGGCGGGATGCTGGTCACGACGCTTTTGTGGTCCCTCTTTACGTGGGCCGAAATCCAGCCCCTGCCGGTCGTCCTGGGTATAGAGTCGAAGGACGAGTTTCTCCGTCGCCGAGTGGATAATTACGCGGCGCTCCAATTTGTGCAAGAGACCCTCCCGCTCCACGGCCGGGTCATGATGATGTGGGATGCCCAGGGATACTATTGTGACGCGCGTTGCCTGCCGGACTCGACCCAAGCGCGATGGGCGCAGATGGCGTCGGCGGCGCGGGACGTCCCCTCCGTTGCGGCGGAACTGCGTTCCATGGGGGTGACTCACCTGCTCCTTTCCAGCGCCGACGCCGAGTTCATCGCGCAGCACGATCCCACAGGGCGGCATCGGTGGGCACTGAACTTTTTCCTGGACGAATTTCGTCCTGCCTGCACCGAGCAAGTCTATCGAGATGATTATGTGCACGTCTTTGAGCTTGTCTGTTCACGCTAGGAGGTGTCGGTGAGCACTCAACCCAGCAGCGGATGGCGAGAGCGGTGTCGGTTCATCCTGGTGCTCTTTGTGGCCCTGCGGCTGATGATGTTGGCGACCTTTCCGGCCGACAACCTGACGCTGTATGGCGACTACCCCTACTATTACGAGCTGGCCCGCTACTCGGAGCAGGGGTACCTGCCGTTCATCCATTACTGGTCCGAGCACCTGCCGGTCTTTCCGTTCCTTTCGGTGGGGGTCTACCAACTGGCGCAGATGTTGGGCGGGGGATATCACGTCTACGTCTACCTGCTGGGACTGGTCATGCTGGCAGTCGGCGCTGGGAACCTGGTGCTGCTGATGCGCCTGGCGCGCCGGCTGCGGGATGAGGAGACCGCCGAGCGCTTGGGATGGGTCTATAGCCTGCTGTTCGTGCCACTGATCAACACCTGGTGGACCTTTGACGAGCTCACGGCCTTTACCATCCTGCTGACGCTGGACTTGCTATTGAGCGGGCGCGAGAGGTGGTCGGCGGTGGCGATGGGGTTGGGGGGGATGACCAAGTTGGTGCCACTGTTGGTGTTCCCGGCCGTGATGCGCTCCCGTCCCTGGCGGTGCTGGATGGTCTATGGCGTGATCGCTGCGGCGGTGATGGTCGCTGTCGCCGCGCCCCTGTTGGTGGCCGGGGGTGAGATGGCCCGCGCCTCGTTTCTCTCGCCGGCCGGCCGGTCGTCGTGGGAGACGGTGTGGGCGCTGTTGGACGGCAACCTGCACACGGGACTGCTGGGATCGTCGGCCAACCACTTTGACCCGGCCACAGCGACGACGCCGGTGGGCCATCCGGCCCGGGTGCCCGAAGGGGTCAAGCTGGTCCTCTTTGGCCTGGTCTATGGGGTCGTTTTCTGGCAGGCGGATTGGCGGGAGAATCCGCGCCGCATCGTGACCCTGGTCTGCTTCACCCTGGTGCTGTTCTTCCTATGGTCCGAGGGCTGGAGCCCGCAATGGCAGACCTTTCTCTTCCCACTGCTGCTGTTGGTGCTGCCCCTGCGACGCAGCCTGCTGTTCATCCTGGCGTCCAGTTTCGTGAACCTGGCCGAGTGGCCGGTGCTGCTCTCGCGGGGCATGAACGACTGGCTGTATCTGACAGTGGGCGTGCGAACGGCGCTTTTCGTCCTCCTCCTGATTGACCTGGGAGGGCGGTTGGGGGCATCTCCGAGACGGGGGTCGGTGGCGGTGGAGCAGGGATGAGGGAGCGTGCGACATGAGCCAGCATCCGCGTCGTCGTGACCTGCTATTCCTCTTTGGTATCGCGCTGCTGACCCGGTTTCTGGTGGCAGTCCTGATCCCCCGGCCTGGCTACATGGATGCGGCATACTATGCCGGCGGCGCGCTGCGGCTGGCCCAGGGTGAGGGGTTCAGTGAGCCGTTCCTGTGGCATTATTTGGACGATCCAGCGGGGCTGCCCCGCCCCGGGTTCTTGTATTGGATGCCTTTGCCCGCCCTGTGGGCCGCTCCCGGCGCGCTGCTCTTCCCCAACTCGTTTCTGGCCCTGCAACTCCCGTTTGTGCTGACCTCGGCTTTACTGCCCCTGATGGCGTACAGCGTGGCCTGGGAGGTCATCGGGCAGCGGCGAGCGGCCTGGTGGACGGGGCTGCTGACCCTCTTTAGCGGGTTCTTTTTCCCGTTCTGGACGCTGCCCGAGACGTTTGCCCCGTTTGCTCTCTTTGGGGGCGGCGCCCTCTGGCTGGCAGGGCGAGGGGATAGGGAAGACGGCGTGAGCCGGTACGTGCTGACGGGGGCGTTGGTGGGCCTGGCCCATCTGACCCGCGCGGATGGAGTCGTGTTGCTGCCGGTGGTGGCTTTGGCGCCGCTGCTGCGCTCTAGGGCATGGTCAGCGGCGGAGCGGCTCCGTTTCGTCGTGGGGTGCTGGGCGCTCCTGGTCGGAGGATACCTGGTGGTGATGACCCCCTGGTTCGTGCGCAACGGGCTCGTCGCAGGGCAGCCTCTCCCCTCGGCCGGCGCCCAGACCCTCTGGCTGCGCGATTACGACGACCTGTTCTGCTATGGGTGTGACCTCTCGTTTCGTTCCTACCTGGCCTGGGGCTGGGAGGACATCCTGCGCTCCAAGCTGTACGCGCTGTGGACGAACTTTCAACATCTCGTGGCGGAGGGGGGGCAGATCTTTCTCTTCCCCTTGATCGTCGTCGGCCTCTATCAACTACGCCGCCAACTTGACGTGACCCTGTCTCTGATCTACCTCGTGCTTCTGTACGGTATTCATTCGCTGGCGTTCACATTTCCTGGCTGGCGGGGCAGTTTTTTCCATTCCAGCTCCGCGCTGCTGCCTTTTCTGAACGTGGCAGCGTGGGCGGGCCTGGATACGGCCGTCAGGTGGTTGGCGCGGCGGCGTAGCGGCTGGCGCGCGCGTCAGGCCCAGGCCGTGTTCGCCGTGGCTGCGTTGATGGGCGCTGTGACGCTCAGCCTGTACGTGTCGGTGGGCAAGCTGCCGGCCTGGCAGGAGGCGGACGCAGTTTATGGAGAGATTGGGGCATGGCTGGTGGCACCGGATGAGGTGGATGGTGGCCCGGTCGTCATGGTTGGCAATCCGCCCGGTTTCTATTATCATGCGAGAATGCTCTCGGTGGTCTTGCCCAGCGGTGACGTGGCGACGCTGCTGGCGGCGGCCGACCGGTATGGCGTCTCTTACGTGGTGCTGGATCAGAACAGGCCCGCCGGTCTGGCTCAGATGTACACCAGTGCAGAAGCGGTGGGCCTCGACCTGGTGGCGACGTTCGATGCGGGGCGGGTTCAACTCTACCGCCGGGTGGGGGTATCTCAGTCTGGAGAGGAATAGAGGGAGGGCATCGCTTGGCCGATAGGAAACGGGACGGGACCGAAAAACGCCGCCCCAGCCCAGGAATGCTGGCGCTGGGGATAAGCTGCCTGATCATAGTTCTGGTCTACCTGGCCCACGGCTGCGACCCGTTGGCGTTCGTCATCGTGGGGCGCAAGTTCGACCTGAACGATCCGGCCGGGAACGTGGGGTACGATGGTCAGTTCGCTTATTACATCGCCCGTGACCCGTTGGGTGCACCCGCTCACCTGGACGATCCGCCCTACCGGTATCAACGGCTCCTCTACCCGCTGCTGGCCCGACTGCTGGCGCTGGGACGTCCTGCCTGGGTGCCCTGGACGCTGCTGGGGATCAACATCGTTTCCGTCAGCTTGAGCGCCGAACTATTGGGGCGTATGTTGGGCCGGCGGGGACTCGATCCCTACCTGGCCATGCTGCTTCCCCTCTGGCTGGGACAGATCTTTGCCCTGCGGGCTGACCTGAACGAGCCTTTGTGTTACTTGCTGGTCATTGGGGCGCTGTGGTATGACGAGGGCCGTCAGGATATACTCTCTGCCCTGGCGCTGGCGGCCGGCGCGCTGACGAAAGAGACCGCGCTGCTGTTTCTGCCGGCCGTGGTCATCGTGATGGCGGTGCGCAAAGAGTGGATGCGGGCGTTGCGATATAGCTTCATCACGCTGCTGCCGTATGCCGCTCTTCAGATCGGGCTGTACGTCTGGTTGGGGGGGTGGGGATTCGTCGGCAAGGGAGCCGGCTTCGAGTGGCTGCCCTTCTACGGTCTGGCGGTCAGCGGACTGCCGGCGGCGCGGATCTTACTGCTGGTGGTGTTTGCGCTGCCGGTGGCGGTGTTGTTGGTCCTGGCAGCGCGTCAACTGTTGCGGACGCCTCAATCAGTCCACGCATGGGCCTTGCTGATCAATTGCCTGTTCATCGTGTTTCTGACCCGCGTCTCTGCCATTGACGTGTTGGCCGTCTTCCGTTTGGCGACGGGCGTCGTGATTGCAGGGCTGCTCTTTTGTGCTGCCCATCGGAGACGGCGGTTGGCCCTCGCCCTGGTGGCGATCTGGCTGCCGCCGTCTATGATTGCAGCCATGATTCCGGGCTTTTTGTTGTGAGCTGGTAACAAGGGACGACGCACTTGTTCACACCATGGATAAAGTGCGTCGCACCCGAGCAGTTACGTGAACTGGATGATTTTTCACAGTTGCGCTTCTGGTACATCGTGTGGTATACTTGGGGGCGGTTGACCATCTGAATGCGTTGGGGGCAACTATGGCAGATATAATCAAAGTGGTAATCGTTGATGACCATCCGGTTTTCCGCCAGGGATTACGGAATATCCTGGATGTGCATCCAGACATCGCTGTGATCGGCGAGGCGACTGATGGGACCGAAGCGATTGAGGTGGTCCAGGAATTGCTTCCGGACGTGGTGGTGATGGATATCAACCTGCCCACCCTCAATGGCTTGCAGGCCACGCGTCAGCTCAAGTCCTTGTGCCCTGACATCAATGTCATTATGCTCACTGCATACGACGATGAGGAGCAGGTTTACCACGCTATTCGCTCTGGGGCGTCGGCGTATTATTCCAAGGACGTCAGTCCAGAGCGATTGGTGGGGGTCATACGGCACGTGAGGGCGGGGAACTATGTCATCGGTGCAGCGGTGTTGGACGAGGATGGCATCGGTGATTGGCTTCTGGAAGAGTTCCGTCGGTTTGGCGGCGGTCTATTTTACGAGGACGATCAATTTTTTGCCCCGCTGTCTCCCCGCGAGATGGAAATTCTGGAATTGGTCATCCAGGGGATGAGCAATAGAGAGATTGCTTACAACCTGGGAATCAGCCACCAGACGGTCAAAAATCACATGACATCCATCCTGAGCAAGCTGGGGGTGGCTGATCGAACGCAAGCGGCGGTCTACGCCCTGCGCCATGGATGGGTGCCCCTGCGGGAGTAAATTGGCGAGGTCTATGGCGACATAGGAGCGAGATGATGGCGGTTTCAACCGAAGCGGAGAGCGATGTATTCAGTCTGTTTTTGGAAGAGTGCACGCGAGAGCACGAGCAGGCACAGCGCGAGCTGAAAGAGATTGACCTGTTGATTCAGCAAACGACCTCCGAGGTAGAACGGTTGGCACAGCGTAACACACAAGTGACCAACCGCCTGCGGCAGATCGAGGCGACGCTCGACACTGTGCCTCGCGAGGACATTCGGGAATCGTATACGGCTGTTCTTGATACGCAGCAGCGGCTCTTTACGATGCGGGGACAGCTGGAAAAGCTCCAGAGCAACCAGCGCAGTATGACGCGCTATCTGGACATGCTCCGCAACGTGTTGGAAATTGCCAGCCAGGCCGAGCACGAGCCTCGGGCTGCTGAGGAGACAGAACCCTCTCAACCTCTCGTCGTGCGGATCATCGAGGCCCAGGAGCGGGAGCGGTTACGACTGAGCCGCCAGATTCACGATGGCCCGGCCCAATCTCTGACGAATCTGATTCTCCAGGCCGAGATATGCGAGCGGTTGTTCGAGAAGGATCCCGATAGAGCGCGGGCCGAGTTGGCCAATCTCCGAAACGCTGTAGCGGGAACCTTTCAAAAAGTCAAGGGCTTTATCCTCAGCCTGCGCCCGATGATGCTGGATGATCTGGGGGTCGTTCCTACGATGCGCCGGTACGTAGATAATTTCTCCGACAACACCGGAATTGCCACTCAACTGACTATCACTGGCAAGGAGCGGCGGCTGGCGTCGCACAAAGAAGTGACCATCTTTCGTCTCGTCCAGGAACTGCTCGACAATGCGGTCGAGCACGGGCATGCCAGTAACGTTCAGATTAGTCTGGACCTGGGGGAGGAGATAGCCCGCGTGTCGGTCGAAGACAATGGGAGTGGGTTCGAGATTTCCGATGCACTTATCTCGCCGGATGCAGACCGGCTGGGATTGGCGACGATGCGGGAGCGAATCGAGATGCTGAACGGGCAGATTCACTTTGATAGCGGACTGGGACGAGGGACAAAGATCAGTTTCGATCTGCCAATTCTATGATGTGCGGTAACTGCTCAGGCTACCCACGCTTGGACACAGAGGACCTCGGAGGAGGCACAGAGATTCGCAGAGAATCAGCGAAAATCCTCTGTGCGCCTCTGTGAAATGCTCTGTGAAGCTCTGTGTAACAAATGGGCTGAGCAGTTACGATTTGCGTCTCTATTGTTCGGTGTAACGTATTGTTCACCAGAAATGGGCTTGATAGTACAAAGGTCCTATTGCATTATCCATAGAAATTCGGTATAATACGTTCATCTAAGGTAGAAGGGAGGTGAATAGGGATGCTGTATCTACCGCGTGAGGAAGGACAGGGCTTGGTTGAGTATGCGTTGATTCTTGTTTTGGTTGCCATCGTGGTGATCGTTATTTTGGCCATTCTGGGCCCTTCTATCGGCAACATCTTCAGCAACGTCGTCGGCAACATCTAAAAGCAGCGATCACTGTAGCATAGTCGCTTACATTATCGAACAAAGCCCCGCCAAACGGGGCTTTGTTCGTATTGGCGCAAGTTTAGGAATTTATTTACTGTTTTCGGGCTCCAACTAGTACCAAAGTACACTTGCAAAATAGAGGGTATATCCGTTATAATGAAAGTAAGCGACGTGAGCGGGTGTCCACTCTGAAGGGATGACCATGCCCGCACGTGCGATAGGATCTCGTGAGGTGAGTGATGAAACGATGGATCAGGTGTTTCACGGCTGTGGAGGGCTTTCTCTCGAACCGCGGTCAGAGTTTTTTGGAAACAGCCCTCTTTCTACCAATCCTGTTGTTGTTCGTCGCGGGTACGATTGAGGTTGGAGTCTATGCTCTCAAGTATATGTCTGTGCTGGACGCCAGTCGTGAGGCGGCCCGTTTTGGCTCTAACCTCGACCCGGCGCTGACCGCCAAGTATCCCCTGGATATGCACGGCGCTCCCTTTCCCGACGTGCGGCTGATGTCAACGGCCGAGTTGCACAGTGTCTGTAACAACGGGGAATCAACCAACTTTTACTACGAGGTGGCCTGCCTGGCGATCCAGAACATCTCGTCGGGCACGCTCAAGATGGAGGCGGGGGATGACATTGTCATCACAGTGATCGGGGTAAAGGATGGACAACTGAAGCATCGCTGGCCCACTAGAGATCAGGGCCACCCCAACGATTTGGATTATCATTTTCAAGGAGCTAACGACGGGCCGGCCAATGCCAGTTGTACCATCACCAACACGGAAAACTGCCGCAGTTGGTCGTTGTATGGGAATCGGACCTCGACGATTGACAACGCCGCCATTGTGAATGCGTTGCATACTAGCGCTCCCTCTACGGGGTTCGTGATCGTCGAGATCTATCACGCTCATCCTCACTTTACCAGTCTTTTTACCATCGGCGAATTTATTCCCAATCCCATCCAGCTAAGACCCTTTACTATTTTTCCGGTGCCGGCTGCTGAACCAAGATGAGCGACAGGTGTCGAGAGGAGAATGGTATGGACGTGAAAAAAGTGGCGCAGTGGCTCAAGGCTAGGTATCTCCGCGCCGTCCAGTTTGGCCGGCAGCCTGAACAGCAACAGGGGCAGACCCTCGTCATTCTCACCTTTTCGATCATTGGGCTGTTGGCTTTGGTGGGCCTGGTGACGGATGGAGGGCTGATCTATGTTCATTACGGTCACCTGCGGCGTGCGATAGACGCAGCGGCCATCAGCGCGGCCAATCAGTACCGCGAGGGACGCGGCATCGAAGAGCTGTATACCGCCGCCGTCGAAACCGTCCAACTGCAGTTGGGCGGGGTGCACAACGTCCGGGTCTATTGGTGCAACCATCGGGAGGGCGCTGGTGCCGATACCGTCATTGATATGCAGGGGGAAGGCTACGACCCTCACGACCCCGATCTTTGTTCCAACGAGAACCACCTGCCGCGCAAACGGATGCGCGTCGAGGGCCAGTTGGAAGTACAGTTAGCCTTCCTGCGGATTGCGCTAGGAGAGGACCCGGTGATGCTCGGCGCTTCGGCCGAATCTGAGGCCGCGGTGCTCAACTTGGTCCTGTTGCTGGATACATCCGAGTCTATGGCGTATGATAGCTGCGATCCCTCCTTGCTAGAGCCTGATTTTTTTGCCTGTCTCGAAGCCTGTCGGGCAACGGGCAACTGCCAGCCCTTCGACTCGACCACCGCGCCCACCGAGCCTTCGGTGCGGTGGGCCGCGTCCAAGTTCGTAGAGTCGCTGATGCGGGATGGAGTGGATCGGGTGGCGGTCTATCATTTTGACAAGGTGCCGGTAGCCGAGCAGTCGGTGGAGGTTTTTCAGTGTGCCTGGCCTCTGACGGCCACTGTTCGGGTCACTGTCACTCCCTCCAGCGGTCGGGTGATCTCTCTCACGACGAACAAGCAGTTGGTGTTGGATGCTATTGATCAGGGCCAGGGAAACCCCAGTGATCCGCTGAACATCTACATCCGTCCCAAGGCGGAGGACCCCGCCACGGGGGTCAGTTGTGCCATTCCGTCCCACGTGGGCGGGAGCTATGGGCAGGACACCGGCTATCCAGAATCGCAGGGATATGGCTATCGCTGGGCGTCCACGAATATTGGGGGGGGGTTGCGCGAGGCGATCTCCGAGTTGGTCAACAACGGCAGCACCGATGCGGCGGTCTGGGTCATTGTGCTTCTCAGTGACGGCGCGGCCAACTCGACAGACCAGATGGCCGACAGCAACGGCTGGTGGAGCTGTCCCTCTCTGGCCGGCCAGGGCGGCCCCAACTATCGCAACTATCTCAGCACGCCTCCCGTTCCCTTCTGCCGTGACCCGGAGAGCGACGGTGTGGTCACGCGTCACTGCCCGTCGCAAGAGATCTGCGACCGGGGAGACCCCTGGTACACCAACCCGGGCCACGTCTACAACGAGTGGTTGTACGACGCCGATGACTATGCCCGCGACATCGCTGACCTGGCCTCTTCTCAGGGGATTGCCATTTATTCCATCGGTTTCGGGCCCTATGTGAAATCCGAGTCGCGCGGCCGTCCGGACGCCGGTGAGCGGCTGCTGCGTTACATCGCCGATGTGGGCGACGACGGCGACCTGAAGACCGCCCCCTGCGGCAGCGATTACTACTGGGACGATGTGGTCGTGGACCCGGTGCCCGCTCCGGGCGAGGATTGCGGTAACTATTACTACACCGAGGATGCGTCGGGCTTGCAGAATGTGTTCGAGGATATTGCCTCCCGCATCTTTAGCCGGCTTACTCGCTAAGCGGGAAGAAGGAAGGTGAGTTATGAAAACCTGGCAGCGTATGAAAACCTGGTGGCGAATGAGACGAGGGAGTGAAGCGTTCCAGAGCGACGGGGTGCGCCATGGTCAGACGATGGTCGAGTTCGCGCTGATCCTGCCGCTTCTCCTGCTCCTGCTGTTCGGCATCATCGAGTTTGGGCTGATCTTTCACGCCTGGCTCACCGTGGAGAGCGGTGCTCGACAGGCCGCCCGGTATGCTGTCAGCGGCGAGTACAACACGACCTATTGCCCCGAAGTGGCCAGCATCCTCCAATCGGAGGACCCTCACGACCCGTCCTATTCGGAGATGGATCTGGCCGATGGCTTGGCCGACTGCGTTGTCTCTGCCGAGGCTGAGGGCGTGAACACGACCAATCCCGACGATTACTGGTACTATCAGAACATTACGGCCCGTTTGCAGGACGCGGCTCGTCTTTACTCCGTCCGCGATGTGGCCCGCGCTGCCTGCGGCACTCTCTCCATCGACCCGGCTGTCTCGGGAGATATCACGCGAGGCATCGGCGGTGATCCCACCAGACGGAGTTACTTTCACGTCACGCTGTGCAGCACCCGGTCCCCCTTTGTCTTTGATCGAAACGACATCTATGGGCACGGATCGTATACCTGTGTCCGTGACGAAACGCCGGCCGACATTGCCAACGGCGATGAAGTGATTCGGGATGACGCCGGGGCGCCGAACGACCGGGTGATCATCGTCGTCAAATTCAACCATCCCCTCATCACGCCCATTCGGGGGATCGCCAATAACGAGGGCAACTTTATCCCCCTGATGGCTCTGCGCGAGATGGTGATCGAGCGCTTCCGTACCGCTCGCGTCATCGGTCTACCGCCCGCTTTTGACATTCCTGACCCCCCCACGTCCACCCCGCTGCCCCCTGAACCGCCCATCGTGGAAATTATCAGCCCGATGGTGGGCGATCCTTGCATCACCAGCACGGTGGTCATCCAGGCCCGGGCATGCGATCCCGACGAAAGCCCTCCGTCTGGAACGTGTGACACCAACACCCAAAATGGGGAGGGCATCCAGCGCGTTCGCTTCTGGGTTCAGGACCCGCTGGGCCAAAACGTGCACGACCAGATCGAGTCTCAGATCGAGTACTGTGGTGGGAGCGGCAATGAGAATCCCTGCCCGCCCATCGATCTATCGAGTGGACGGTGGCCCAATGGTGCGGTTGTCATTCCGGGCATTCACACTCTCTACGTCACCGCCCGCGACAGCGACGACCCCTACCAGGAGACGACGGTGACGCGCAATTTCGAGATCTGCATCGTGCCGGACTGTGACCTGCTCACCCTGGAGTGGGAGGGGTTCCCCAGTGGTAACGATGATGTTGATTACCTGATCCAGAACACGTCCAACTACCAATTCGAGATCGTGAGGATGGATTATGCCTGGCCCAAGATAAGTGGCTACCCGCGTTATGTGGATAGCGCCTGGATGCAGGAATTGGGCGGCAGTTGGGTCGCTATTCACGACGGCAACTTTTACGATCCCCCGGCCGAGATCACGTCCTTCAACGGCGGCACGACCAACATCCGCACCCTGGGGGCTAACAGCGATCCCCGGCGGATTCGCTTTGACTATTCCGACAATGTCTACTTTTACAATCCGCACGACTTTGTGCTGGACGTGACGTTGGAGACGCCCTTCGCCTACCAGTGTGTCGTGACGGCCCGCGGACCGGACGTGCCGGCTACCTGCGACGCGCTGAGCGAGGACCCGGACAGCAAGGTGCATTTTGGCTACCAGGGAATCACCGGTTGGGACGAGGACGACATCTACTCCTCCTACGTGCTCAACAGCAGCGGCTATCGTGTCTGGTTGGACCAGTTCACGCTCTCCTGGCCCGGCGAGATGTATGGCTCGTCGGCAGTGTACGCCAACTATGCCTACAAGACCAGTGAATATGATGGCCAACGCGGCATCCACAGCGGAGATTCCTACTCCAGTCCGTGGACTGAATCCTGGACCGGCCCTCACTCGTACCGCACGATGTATGGGGGCTATCCCGCCATGCTGAGCGTTGATTTCAACAATCAGCAGACGCCTGACCTGCGGAATTGGATAGACCTGGCGCCTCGGCGGGGCGAAATCATGCAGTCGAACCTCGTTGGGTACGATCCCAGCAGCTCCAGCGGTAACCTGCGGGATAACCTGCTTCACCCGGACCAGTTTGGCATTAGCTCCTGGTGGACCTTTGAGACGCCCGGGGGCGACACCCACTGCTTGATCCAGTCCACCAATTTCCAAAAGGGGCCCTACATCCAGTTGAACTCGCCGGCGGCCGTGGGAGAACTGCCCAGCGGCCTGGGGCGCTACCAGATCCGTCCCTCCCACCTGGTGGACGCGGTGGGCGTGCCGGTCACTCTCGGAGATAGCGGCGACGCTGTGGAGGGGGAGTTGGTCATCGACATATCGGCCTTTGACCGGGATTACGGAGACAGCGCCGCCAGTGGCACCGGGATACGTGAGGTCGCTATCTGGATCGAGGGGCCGGAGAACCTGCCCGAGAACTATGGCCGCTCCGACGGCGCGGACTATAACCTCTTGCGGCCATACCGCACCCGGGATTGGTACTATCTGACCAGTCCACCGTATCAGGTCACATTCGATCTCAGCAACGGGGTGTGGCCGGATGGGAATTACGTCATCAGCGGCACGCACTACCTGTACGTGCGGGCTATGGATCGGGACGAAGAGGATTATGACCTGGAGCGGCTCTTTACCCTGCTGGTGGTGCCCTTCCAGGTGAACACGGCCGGGATTGATTGTGACGATCTGGCGTACATCAACGAGTTGTACTTTCCCGCCATATACGATTCAGATGCCTATCGGCACGCTGCGACCGGCATCATCACCAACAACACCATCTACCCGGCGATCCTCAATGAGGCGATCTATTACTGGCCGGATGACGCATACGGGCTGTACGACGGCCAGCGGCGGGTGGAGAACATCAAGCGCTTCTTCCTGTCCGGCTCGTGGAATTATGCCCACCATGGAGACGGATTCTCCAGCCCCTGGCACGTGACGAGCGGTTGGCAGTCCGAATCCAATCGGCAGATTGCTCCAGGCGATACGAACCTCTACGCCTTCTATATGAAATATCTCACTTATGTGGATATCGGGTACATTCTGGATATCCCGCCCAATCCGTGGGATCCGGATCTGCGCAAGATGGCGCCTTACGATATCTTTGTTTCCTACTCGCCCAATAACTGGTTCCACAACAACTGGCGGCGGCGGTACAGCATGAGTGGGAATATCGTCCATCCCACCTCATTCGACCCGACGGAACTGCGGATGGACTTTTCTGGGTTCGGGAGTTGTTGGCTCACTTTTGACGAGCGGCGGGCTGGGCCAGCCATCCGCCTCTATTCACCTGAACCGGTGGCCGACGAGTTATCCTATTACCCACCCTACTACCTGTCCCACAACTATCCGTATCCCTACCACGTGCGCCCGACCAGCGCCGAAGCTCTCAGTTACGCCCCGCCGCCAAATCCGAACAACGAGTACGGACAGGGCGACGCCATCATCGTGCAGGCGGATATCTGGGACGTGGACTTTGGCGGGGTTGGAACAGCCGGCGGGACGGGTATCCAGGAGGTGGGCATCTATATCGTCGGCCCCAACAGCAAGTATGGATACCGAAACCTGGTGGCGCCTGGCGATACCAGGGATTGGTATTACGCGCCGGTAGGTGACCTGGACGATGGCGTCACACTGATTTCCAGCCTGGGGGCTGGGGTCAGGTGGCCCGGCACCAACCGGCCGGTGGTGAACGGACGCCATTACATCTATGTCCGGGCGATGGACACCGACGACAGTTATACCACCGCGGCCGGTATCCCCCACCAGCCGCTGTACACGCTGCTGGTCAGCTCTTTCGAGATAGATTTTCCGGGCGGCGACCCCGGCCCGACGCCGACCCCCATTCCCACAGCCGTGCCCACCCCGACCTGGACGCCCACCCGCACACCCACCGTCGGCCCGACGCCGACCCATACGCCGACTCGCACGCCGACCCGCACGCCGACGCAAGGCCCGACGCCGACTCACACGTCCACACCCACCTGCACACCGACCCGCACGCCGACTAGAACGCCTACGCCCACGCCCACCGGCGCCACGTCCACCTTCACACCGACTCCCATTCCTTCTCCCACGACGGGCGGCGGCGGTGGCGACTGATAGGATGCCGGTACGCTCTCGTATTCTCATCGCGCTGCTTTTGGGAGGCGCGCTGACGACCGGGTTGCTGCATCTAGTGCGGCCCCCGGTCGTCGAGGGCGCGCCTCCTGCCTGGTCTGCGGAGGAGCGGGCGCCATCCGGTCCCTCCGAGGCGGCGTTTCACATCTACGACCGCATCCAGACCGTGACTCTCCGCCCCCCTGACCTATCAGCCATTTATGCCACTGTTTTCACGACGACCTTTGAGACCACGATCGAGGGGTACAAGTTGGGGTGGGGTTGGTTGAGAATGCCCACCGACGCCATCACCATCGCGGCGACCTGTGGCACAAATCCCCTATGTGGTGTCGAATGGGGGGAGGTCGATGGGTATCCGGTGATCTACTTTACGGGATCGGGCACGGACACGGTTTACCTGGCCTACGACACCGCGAGCCGGGCGTCCCGAGGCGCTGATTCTCCCCTGGTTCAGCTTTCCTACCCGGTGGGGTTCTTCCAGTTGACTCAGACGATTGGTCTCACCAACACTATTTTCTTCAGCCGGGGTATTCAGCTCCATCCTGAATGGCAACTGGCCTCCGCCAGCCCGGAGGGGTACGACTACGATGAGGCCAATCGGAAGCTGCGCTGGACGTATACCGATACCTCGCGGATCGAGTTCAGCGTGACCATCACCGAGCCGCTGTTGGGGTCTGACCTGGTGATTGATCATTTCGAGGTGGGGAATCTCCGTCCAGAGGTTGACGAGTTGGTGCGCTACACCATCACAGTGCGCAACCAGGGAGCATATCGCACGCGGGGGGTGTTGGCCGAGTTGTTCGTGCGGCCTCTCTCCCTGGGCGCTCCCACGGTTCTGACAGACCACGTGGGAGGATGGTTGGACTATGCCATGGACGCGCTGTTCAAGTGGGAGGGATCGGATCACTGGTGGCCGGTGTTGGAGCCGGGTGAGGTGATCACCGGTTCCACCGTCCTGACCTGGCCTGACAAATGTGCTGCTGAACCCTGTAGTGCGTGGGCAAAAGTGGACCCGACCTACCTGGGGTTGGGCGAATCCTACGATTGGTTCGGCTACAACCCGGAGGGGCTGGATTGCGGGTTGGACGAGAGCCACCTTCCCACCTGTCCGGAGGAGCAAAACAATCTTGGAATTCTTGACAATCGGCTGGCGGGCATATTTTTGCCCCTGGTTATGCGCAGCGGTTTCCATGGTGAGGAGTGAGGGGACGTTTGCCTGCAGTTGGGGCCTGAGAGAGTGAAACCATCGATCTATGAAAGAGGTCGATGGTTTTGGTCTATAAGGACCGGTTGCGAGTGCATCTAAATTCTTGACATTCCGTCGCGAACAGGGTATTATTAAGGCACAAAAAGGAGGGAGACAATGCGTGGTGGCCGAATATTGCTCATAGGTGGAATTGTCTTGGTCGTCGGAGCGCTGGCTGTGGGGGCCCTATTGATGCTCCGAGGAGGGGGAGGGGAAGAGCCTCCGCCCGAGGTTGTCGAGGGGACGCCCCAGCCGACCCCCCTGCCCGAAGATCTGGCGCGTATCATTGTATCGGCGCAGGATATTCCGCGTGGTACGTTGATCACCAGCGACCTCGATGCGGTAGTTACGCAGAACTGGCCCAAGGATGCGGTCCCCCAGGGGGCGATCTATGAGCTGGACAAGGTCTACGAGCACACCACCCGGGTAGAAATCCCATTGGGCATGCCGGTTCTCGATAGCATGCTCACGCTGGCGGCCGGAGAATTGGCAGCGGAAGGCTCCGACGTCGCGCTCCAGATTCCTGCGGGCATGGGGGCCTACGCCATGCCGGTGGGCCGTTACTCTAGCGTGGCGTGGGCATTGCAGCCAGGGGATCACGTGGATGTCATCATTTCTCTGCTTATGGCAGAACTGGACGAAGAGTTTCAATCCCTACTGCCCAACCAGTCCGCCTGTGTATCGCCGCCAGAGGGCGAGGAGTGTCGGGGGGGAGTGATGGGACGGCTGGAGGTTCTCCCCAACGGCTTCCTGGTCAATCTGACGCCGAGCGAGGGCCAACGACCGCGATTGGTGACCCAATTGACAGTGCAGAACGTGATGGTGCTGCAGGTCGGGGACTGGCCGGAACCGGGGAAGGCGGCGGTTGCGCTGGAGGGCGAGCAGCCCCCCACTGAAGCAGGACGGCCAGCTCCCGAAGGAGAGGCAGCGGAACCCGCCCGGCCCGACATCCAGCCCGTGACGCTGGCCGTCACCCCACAAGAGGCGTTGGTGTTGGATTACGTCCAGGCGATTGGTGCCAGGGTCAACTTTGTGCTCCGTTCGGCGGCTGATGCTCAGAACAGAAGCCGGTTCTCAACGGAACCGGTCACCTTGGACTATATTATGAATGCGTATCGCATCGAACTGCCCGCCAAGTTGCCGTACGGGGTGGTGCCATCCATTTCTCAATTGGAACGCATCGCCCGCAGCGAAAATGCTGCCCAGTACGGAGGCTCGATCGTGCAACCGAGTGGCGGCCCCTGATTGGTGCTGAACGTTCATAGAGGTAAGAATATCGTGCCTAATGGAGGCGTCGCGTGAGTCCTCAATCTGGTGAAAGAATCAAAGTTCTACTCATAGACGACATCGCAGAGACGCGGGAAAACCTGCGCAAACTGCTCTCCTTCGATCCCGACATCGAAGTGATCGGGGCAGCCGCATCAGGGTTCGAGGGGCTCGAAATGGTGCGCGAGTTCCATCCTCACGTTGTCCTGATGGACATCAACATGCCGGGCATGGATGGGATTGCTGCTACAGAGGCCGTGCTGAAGGAGGCTCCTGCGACGCAGGTCGTGATGCTCTCCGTGCAGGGAGAGACCGACTACTTGCGACGAGCGATGCTGGCCGGGGCCAGGGATTTTCTGACCAAGCCGTCCAGCGGTGACGAGTTGATGAGCACCATCCGGCGGGTCTATGAGATGGGCAAAGACCGGGTGGTGACTCAGCCAGCTGCAGCTGTCCAGGAAGAGGCCAGGAGAGCGGCTGCCCATCTTGCTGGGGATATCGTCGCCGTGTTCAGTCCCAAGGGGGGAGTGGGCTGCACGACCGTCGCTGTGAACCTGGCGGTTGCGTTGCAAAAAGCCCTGGTTAACCAGCGCAAAGTCGCGTTGATGGATGCCAGTATCCAGTTCGGTGATGTCGGTGTGATGCTCAACTTGCAGACGAATCGGAGCATCGTGGACCTGGTGCAGCGTATGAGCGACATGGATGTGGAAATATTGCGCGGCGTCATGTCTGCTCATGGTTCAGGACTCAAAGTATTGTTAGCTCCTCCAAATCCGGAGGAGGCGGAGAGTGTGTTGGTCGGGGTGTCCCCGGAGGATGGAGGGGGGGCGGCGGCAGTCGGCGAGATTCTAAAGCTGATGCGTACCGAGTTCGACCTCATCGTCGTGGATATGTGGAGTTGGATCGACGACATCGCGCTGACCATCTTTGACGCCGCGACGCTGATCATTCTCGTCGTCATGCCCAACATTCCATCTATCAAGAGCGCTCGGCTGTTCCTCGAAGTGGCGGATCGTCTCAATTACCCGCGGGAAAAGATCGCGTTGGTCGTCAACGGCGTGGACCGACGGATGGGGATTCGCGTGGAGCAGATTGAGCAGGCGATGATCCCGGTCGTGGCCCAGATTCCGTTGGAAGAACAGACGGCCATTGCCGCCGTCAACCATGGGGTGCCGTTTGTGTTGCGGGACGAAAATCGTCCCATCTCGCAGAGCGTTTTACAGTTGGCCGAGCACGTCCGGGGAGTTCTGGTTTCGGAGCAGGCAGAGAAGGAAGAGGAAGAGCGAGAAGAGGATGCAGTGACGCGGCTGCGGTTGAGCCGTGTTTTTGGCTAGTTGAACCTTGAGGGAATCCGTAGAGACCTGGAGGAGGAGAGGATAAAGTATGTCTTTGTTGAAGCGTATTGAGAGGGAAAGGCAGTCGACTGGGGAACAACCTGTCCAGAAAACTGAGATGCGTGTCCGGCGGCAACCTGCCTCTCCTACCCGCGATGCCTACATGGACATCAAGAGCCGCATCCAGAACAAGCTGATTGCGGGCTTGGATCCGACGATGGATGTTACCCAGACGGACGAGGTTCGACGCAACATTGAGGAGATGTACAACAACATCCTGTCTGAGGAGAACATTGTCCTCAGCCGGGCGGAGCGACAAAGACTGTTTGAACAGATTGTCGCCGAGATTTTGGGCCTGGGACCGTTGGAGCCGCTGTTGGCAGACCCTCAAGTGACCGAGATTATGGTGAACGGAGCCAAGAACGTCTATGTCGAGCGGGCCGGCAAACTGACGCGCGTGAATCTGGTCTTTGAGTCGGATGAACATTTGATGCGTATCATCGAGCGAATCGTTGCCCCGTTGGGGAGACGGATTGACGAGAGTCAGCCCTATGTAGACGCTCGTTTGGCGGATGGATCCCGTGTAAATGCAGTGATCCCCCCCATTTCCCTGGTGGGGCCGGTGCTCACGGTCCGTAAATTTTTCAAGATACCCCTGACGGTCGAAAAACTGATTGAATATGGCAGTGTCACGTCTGAGGCGATGCAGTTCATGAAGGCAGCTGTGCTGGGTAAACTGAACATTATCGTTTCCGGAGGCACCGGTAGCGGCAAGACGACCTTTTTGAATGTCCTTTCCGGTTACATTCCAGGGGACGAGCGAATTATCACGCTCGAGAATGCTGCCGAGTTGCAGTTGCGTCAGGAGCATGTAGTGACGCTCGAATCGCGTCCCCCCAACATTGAGGGACGTGGTGAAATTACCATCCAGGACTTGGTGATCAACTGCCTGCGAATGCGTCCAGATCGGATTGTGGTGGGCGAGTGCCGAGGGCCGGAGGCCTTTGATATGCTCCAGGCAATGAATACCGGCCACGAGGGCAGTCTGACTACCATTCACGCGAACAACCCCCGCGAGGCGACCTCTCGCCTGGAGAATATGATCTTGATGGCAGGGATGGAGCTACCCCACCGGGCCATTCGTGAACAGATTGCCTCAGCGGTGGATCTGGTCTGTCAATTATCACGCTTGCGCGATGGCAGCCGTAAAGTCGTCGCCATCACCGAGATTCAGGGGATGGAGGGTGACGTCATCACCATGTCTGACATTTTCAAGTTCGAGATGGTGGGTTTTGAGGATGGAAAGGTGATCGGTTCGCTGCGTCCTACGGGGTTACGTCCCAAGTCTATGACAAAAATCGAATCGGAGGGTATTCGTCTGCCTCCTTCTGTTTTTGGTTTGGGACAGCAACGTGGCCGGTAGTCATTTGGTCCTGGGCTAGACGCGTTTGACATGCGCATCTATGATCTAGGTGGAGTTGGCGAATAATGGATCTGCTGTGGATAGTGATAGGGATAGCAGGCCTGGGATTGGTTGCTATGCTGGGAGGACTCGTTGTTTCCCGGCGGGCCAGTCAATCATTTTTAGAAGAGCGCCTGGGGATCGAGAAGCAAGATGTGATGGGAGAGACAGTGCGCAAGACGCCCTTGGGGGATGCCCTGAACAGGGCGTTAGCTCAGCGGGGTGTGGGGTCCGATCTGGCGACTCAACTCGCCCGCGCAGACCTTAAAATCACCGTCGGCGAGTTTATGGCTGTCACCGTCATCATGGTCATCGTCGCTGGTGGAGTGGCCTATTTCTTGAGACGGGACGTTCTCCTTGCGGTCATTGCGTGTGTCGTGGGCTTTTTGGCCCCGCGGTTCTATGTGAGTATGCTGCGCAGCCGGCGGCTGAAAGCGTTTACAAATCAACTGGGTGATACGATCAATCTGATGGTCAACGGCATTCGGGCCGGATACAGCATCTTGCAGGCTATGGAGGCGGTGTCAAACGAGATGGGGCCGCCGATCTCGGACGAATTTGGGCGCGTGGTGCGAGAGGTGCAGTTGGGGCTCACGCTGGAGCACGCGCTGAATAACATGCTGCGCCGGGTGCCGAGTGATGACTTGGATATGATGATCACCGCGATCAACGTCCAACGTGAGGTGGGTGGTAACCTGGCCGAGGTGCTGGATTCAATCAGTTTTACCATTCGCGAACGAGTGCGGATCAAGGGCGAGTTGATGGCCATGACCGGACAGAGCCGTATTTCTGGCTACATGGTCGGTATGGTTCCGGTCGCTTTGGCGGTGTTTCTCTATTTTATCAACCCCACGTATATGAAGCAATTGCTGGATCACGTGTGTGGGTACATGATGCTGGCGTGCGCCGGTATTGGGATTGCGTCCGGCTTTTTTGTGATGAACAGGGTGATGCAACTTGACGTGTAGGTTGATTGCGGGAGTGTAAGCTAGGAGGACTGGAAATGGCGCGTAAGAAAGGCCCTAGTACTAGCATCGAAGACCGCATGGCAGAATTCGGGACTCTGGATCGCCCGGTGACTTTGGAGGAGATCGAGCTGTCCCAACCCTTCAGCGAGCGGGTGATCAGTCCGCTGCTCTCCGGTTTGGCCCAGCTCGCGATGCGCTTTTCGCCGCAGCAGTCTCAAGAAGCGCTGCAGCACAAGCTCGACCTAGCCGGCAATCCGTACGACATCACCAAGTTCAAGGGCACCCAAATCCTGGCAGCGATTGTGCTGGGTGGCTTGGGCCTGGCCGGGTACTTTTTGGCCAAGGATTTGTCCTTTATCCAGCGCATTGTGATGCCTCCGGCAGCGGCCGGGCTGGGCTATTATCTGCCGGTGTTGTCTTTGGGAAGCAAGACCAGCAAACGTCGGAAAGAAATTCAAAAATCCCTCCCCGATGCCCTGGATTTGTTGACCATTTGTGTGGAGGCGGGATTGGGCTTTGACGCCGCGATGGCCAAAGTGGCGGAAAAGTGGGACAACGAGCTTTGTGTGGCATTCAGCCGGGTGATTCAGGAGCTGCAGTTGGGCAAGTTGCGGCGCGAGGCGTTGAGAGATATGGCGGATCGGATGGACGTACCGGACGTATCCACGTTCGTGGCTGCCATCATCCAGGCGGATCAACTGGGCGTCAGTATCGCCCGGGTGCTGCGCATTCAGTCGGAGCAGATGCGCGTGCGGCGGCGGCAGCGGGCTGAGGAAATGGCCAGTCAGGCCGGCATCAAAATGTTGCCGGCGATCGCGTTTCTGATCTTTCCCGCCATTTTCATCATCCTGCTGGGGCCGGCCGTCATTCAGATCATTGTGATGTACACCAGCGGTCAATTGGGTATGTTTGGATAACGTCCGAGATCAGGTTCTGTGCCTATACCGATCATTGAGGCGGTTGGTCTCCGCTGGAGTCGTACTTGCGGGCAGTGTCTCGCCCTTTTTTTCCCTCCGCGGTGCGTTGGTTGTCACCGTATGGACGTTTTGTTGTGTGATGACTGCCTGAATCAAATCCCTCGCTTGATGCCCCCATTTTGCAAACAGTGTGGGGACAGGGTAACGTCTGATGGGCTGTGCGCACGCTGCTACACCTCTCCGCTGCACATCGAGTCTATCCGGTCTGTATTCCACTTTGAGGGTGTGCTTCGCAAGGCTATGCATCATCTCAAGTATCGTGGGCGCACCGTGCTGGCAGAACCCCTGGGAGGGATGATGGCGGCCTACTGGACGCAACATCCCACGCCGACTGATGTAGTCGTACCTGTCCCTCTGCACGCGGCTCGCTTACGCCAGCGCGGGTACAATCAAGCGGCGTTGTTGGCGCGAGAGATGGCCCGTCAAGCCGGACTGGCGCTGGATGAGCGCACGTTGGTGCGACGCCGGGCGACGGCGTCCCAAGTCGACCTGACCGCCGAGCAGCGGAAGGAGAACGTGCGGGCCGCATTTCAGTGCGTCGGCCCAGCGCTGGCAGGTCAACGGGTATTGTTGATTGACGACGTGTGCACGACCGGCTCTACCTTGGATGCCTGTGCCGTGGCTCTGCAGGAGGGGGGGGCGAGCAGCGTTCATGCGCTGACATTGGCCCGGGCGCGCTGACAGCCCCTGTTCGGTATTCACGGGGATGGTTGGCCCGATATCACACTTGTTAAGGAGGTAGTTTATGGATGTCTCTATCTTTACCCGCAACATGGAAATGACCCCTCGATTGAACGATTATGTGGATCAGAAAGTGGAAAAGCTGGATCGTTATCTCCCTTCGATTGACGAGGCGCGGATGGATTTGTCGGTGGAGAACACGCGTAACGCGGCCCACAGCCAGGTCGCGCAGCTGACTGTCCGGGTACGGGGCACGATTTTGCGCGCCGAGGAACGTACCCAGGACATGTTTACCTCGATTGACGCAGTGTTGGACAAGATGTACCGTCAAATCGTGCGCTACAAGGGCAAGCGCCGGGACCGCCAGCAGACCGGGGTAGAGCTGCCCCCTCTGGAAGAACCGGTGACAGAGACAGCGGGCGAGATCGTGCGTGTCAAACGGTTCGACGTCCGACCTATGCCACCGGAAGAGGCCATCGAGCAGATGGAACTGCTGGGACACAGTTTTTACATCTTTTTGAACGTGGAGGATGACTCGATCAACGTCGTCTACAAGCGAGGTGCCGGCAACTATGGTTTGTTGCAGCCAGAGGTCTGACGGCAGTAGATAACTGAGCCTGTCACGGACTTGACCGTGACGTGTTCACAGGGAGGCTTGGTCAGTGCCAAGCCTCCTTGTGGAATCAGGGGGAGACCTGGATGACGGAAAAGACGACGCTGTTTCTCCTGGTCGGTGGGGGAGGACAAAGTGTGGTAGAGCGCACGATGAGAGATGCGCATCGGGCCGCGGCCCGCGACCTGCTGGAACGGTTGCTCGGCACGGGGTTGATCGAGCGAGCGGTTGTAGCCACCGATGACCCGGACTGGGGCGGGGCGTTGACCGGCCTGGCGGTGGACCTGGACGTTGATCCCCTGGATGAACCGTTTCACTTTGGGCAGCGGCTGGCCGGGCTGATCGAGCGGTATGGGGCGCGGCGGGTGTTGTGCAGTGGGGGGGGCTCGGCCCCGCTGGCAAGCCTTGAAGACTGGGGCCAGGTGTTATCCCGCCTGGCAGAGGCGGACCGGCTCGTGGTCACGAACAACTTGCACTCGTGCGACTGGGTCGGGTTTACCCCGGCCGCGGACATGATCCCGCACGTCGTTTCACAGACGAGTGACAATGGGATCGCCTGGGTGCTGGCAAATGAGGGCGGCTGGCCGTCCGAGAGTTTGCCCGTGTCGGCGGCGACGCGTTTCGACCTGGATACGCCGGCCGATCTGCTGATCGCACAGCAGCACCCGGCTATCGGCCCTCATTTGCGGACCTTTTTGGATGAACTGGGATGGGAAACGCCCGGGGTGGACGGAGTGTTGGCAGAGATGGCGCGGGAGGGCGGACGCCTGGCTTTGGCGGGCCGGGTGTCGTCGGCGGCCTGGATGGCGTTGGAACAGGCTACCCGGTGTTGGATTCGCGTCTTTGCCGAAGAGCGTGGCATGCGAGCCAGTGGACGGCAGGCGTGGGGAGAGGTGTGTTCCCTGTTGGCGGACTATATCGAGTTGGCCGGGCTTGAATCCTTCTTCGACCGGCTGGCCGATCTGGCGAACGGCGTGCTGTTCGATAATCGCGTCATTCTGGCTGCGCGCGGGTTGTGGCCCTCGGCGGCGGATCGTTTCAACTCGGACCTGTATCGCTGGGAGCAGGTGCAGGATCCCTTCCTGCGGCGGTTTACTCAGGCAGCCGCTGAGGCGCGGGTGCCGGTAGTGCTGGGAGGGCATGCGGTCGTGTCCGGTGGGTTGATGGCGCTGGTCGAGGCCTTTGAAGCGCGGGGGGAAGACTCATGCCGACTGTGTTGATGGTCTGTACCGGGAATCTGTGTCGCTCTCCAATGGCGGAGGGACTGCTGCGGGCGCGCCTCGCCCGAGACGAAGCACGGCGGGAGTGGCGCGTGGCATCGGCGGGAGTCTGGACGGTGGACGGACGCCCGGCCAGCGAGTATGCGATCCAAGAGATGGCAGAGCGGGAGATTGACCTGCGGGATCATCGCTCGCGCAACGTGACGGCCGAGATGATGGACCACGCTGACCTGGTGCTGGTGATGACGCGTCAGCACGGGGAGGCGCTGCGACATGCATTTCCCCAGCACGCTCACCAGGTCCATCGCCTCAGCGAGATGGTGGAGCAGGAGTACGACATCGAGGACCCGTATGGCGGAACCCGGTCGGAGTATGCGTACACTGCCGGTCAATTGGAGCGACTGATCGAGGATGGATATCAACGGATGGTCACGCTGGTCGAGGATGAGATGGGAAGGTAAGGGGCAGGCCGCTCTGGCGGTAACCCTGGCGCTGGCGGGATGGCTGCTGCTGCTCTCCCAACTGGGCGCTCTGCAGACGGTGGCGCAGGAGGGCGGCAACCCACGGCCGTTGACGACGGACGGTCGCTCCCGCGTCGCTGGGTGGTCGCCCGATGGCCGCGCGGTGCTGGTGCAGCGCTGGGGCCGGATCGTCCCCCACGGTGACGGCAAGGCGACCCACCAGGCGCTCAGCGAGCTGTGGATGGTGGACGTGCGAGGCGGGTCCTCCACCAGGCTCAGCCAGAACGCGGTCCGGCCCATCTATTCCACCGACGGGAGGCGGTTGGCCTACCTGGCGTATGGTGAGGATGGGCGCTGGGAAGCCCGTCTGCTGGACCTGGAGGACGGACGGGAGCAGGCGTGGGCCAGCGCTGATGGGTGGTCCTCCCTGGCGTGGATGGATGGGGAGCCATCCATCGCCCTGGACGGCCGGGCGTGGCTGCGGAAAACGGGCGTCGTCTCGCCCGCTGCGCCGGTCCTGGTGTGGGCCTGGTCCCCCGACGGAGGACAGCTCGCTTACGTCACCACGGCCGATGACCTTTCGCCGGCCCTGTGGGTGGTGGACGTGACGGGCCGCCGGTCTCCGGTGCTGTTGGCTGTGGGGCAGGCGGAGGTCTTTTCCGCTCCCAGTTGGTCGCCGGACGGGCGGCGGCTGGCCTTTTCCCGCACCCCCCTGGGAGCCGAGACCGCGTCGGCCAGCGATCTCTGGCTGGTGGACGCCGACGGCGGGAATCTGCACCCCCTGTTGGAGAACGAGCGCGAGGAAAGTCACCCCGTCTGGTCGCCCGATGGCCGCCGCCTGGCCTTTGAACGGGACGGCGACGTCTGGCTGCTCGATCTGACGCAGGCCCTGGACGATTCCGATCCGGTCAGCGCTGAGAAGGGAGGGGCGTCCTCTGCCGCGCGCCAGCAGACGCCGCCGCTCACCATCCGCATCATCCACCGGGCGGAGAACTATTACCGGGATGTGCCAGTCGGGCAGATCGACGTCCTGCCTTTCGAGGAATACGTCCGGCGGTGCGTGCCGGTCGAGGTGCCGGCCCTGTGGCCGATCGAGGCTCTCAAGGTTCAGGCGATGGCCGCCCGCACCTATGCCTGGTACTATACCATCGTGCACGCCGATGGGGACTGGGACGTCTCCGACTGGACCGACTACCAGGTCATGGGGCGGGAAGACCAGCGCCACCCGCGCAGCGACGCCGCGACAGACGAGACGACAGGGCAGTACATCGCCTACCAGGGGGAGGTGATCAAGGCGTTCTACAGCGCCAGGAACGGTTCCCCCACCCGCAGCGCGGCTGGCTATCCCTACATCCAGGCGGTGGATGATCCGGTCAGCTTTGGGGACGAACGGTGGGGCCACGGCTGGGGCATGTCCCAGTGGGGGGCCTATCGCTGGGCCGCCTGGCACGGCTGGGGCTACCAGCAGATTTTGGCCCATTACTATACCGGCGTGACCGTTGAACTGCCCGCCGGCGGCGCGCTGTCCCCCCTCGGCGGCGTGACGCGCCCCTGGTCCGACCATTTCGTCACCTCAGACCGGGTGTACATCGTCGCCAACGCCAGCGCCGGAGACGAGGAGGTGCGCGAGGTCGGGTTCTACGCCGTCACGGACGCCCTCACCCGCACCCGGATTGCCACCGACGGGGTAGCGAGCGACGGCTGGTCCGCCGTATGGGACGTCTCGGCTCTCAGCGATACGGCCTTCACCCGTGGGATCACCCTGTCCGTCGTGGTGACCACCGGGGTGGGCTCCGTCCAGGCGAGCACGCAGCCGGTGCAGATCGGGTTGGACCGCCGTCCTCCCACGATCACGGGGGCGAACATCGGGGATGGACACACCAACACCCTCACTGTCACCATCTCTGCCATCACCGGGACGGATCCCGGCCCCGGCAGCGGGGTCCAGGCTATGGCGTTCAGCAACGAGGGGTGGTCCTGGGAGGGGGAAGACCTGTCCCATCAGGTGGGATCGGGGCAGGTCATCACTGCCGCCGACGCGCTGAACGGCCAGGCCTGGTGTGGGATTTCCGGCACCCACAGCGCCGGGGTCTGGTATGGCCCGTACACCAAGGTGCTGCCGCCGGGATATGCTTACCGGGCCTACTTTCGCCTCAAGGTGGGCGAGGCGGATACCCCGGCCGAGGTCGCTCTGCTGGACGTGGTGGACGATGGCGGCGAGCGGCTGTTGGGGTTGCGCCGCCTGCGTGGGACCGATTTTCGCGCTGCGGATACGTATCAAGAGTTCGCGGTGGATCTGAATTACGCCGCTGCCGGGAGTGCCGGGCTCGAATTTCGCACCGCCTTCCGCGCGGCTGCCGATCTGTGCCTCGACCGGGTGCTGGTGGTCAGGTATCCGGTCCCTTTCGCCAAGGGGACCGAGTGGCGGCTCACGCCGGGTGAGGGGTACAAGGTGGTCACCATCAAGCTGATAGACGGTGCGGGGAACGTCTCGGCCGACCTGGAGCGCCCCGTCATCCTGGACGTCAGTCCGCCGGCCGGCTGGCACGGTTTCGCACCGGCCCAGTGGGATGGGGGGGAGCCGCCCACCTGCACGGTCCGCGTCTCGGATACCGGCGCCGGGCTGGACGTGGAGAGCGCCCGCTATCGCGTCTCGACCGACGGGGGGGCGTCGTGGGGCGGCTGGCTGACGGCCACCTGCACCGGCGTCGGCGGCAGCACCGAGGTACAGACGGTGACGGCCCGGGCAGTGGATTTTGGACTGCCCCGCACGCCGTCCAACCAGATCCAGTTCCAGATCGCCGATCGGGTCGGCTATACTGGCACGGCGACCTTTGGGGTGCGCGGCCCGGTGGAGATCGTCGGCCCGGCGACGGGCGTTCCCGGCCGGGCGTATTCGTTCACGACCAGCATCCACCTGCTCACGGGCACGGTGACGCTGCCCGTCACCTATACCTGGTGGGCCACCGATGGACCGTCTGCGACCCTCAGTGGCAGCGGTGAGACGGCGGCCTTTACCTGGACCACGCTCGGTCGCCAGGCGGTGGTCGTCACGGTGACGGAGGGGATGAGCGGTGGCGTCCGGACCGTGGGCGTCGCCGCGCACCGGATGTTCACCGCCCGGTCGGTCTATTTGCCGCTGGCACTGCGGAACTGGTCCGGGTCCAGTCCACCCGACACCGTCGCTGTCCGCTCATTCCGGTAGGAGACCAGGCCGGGGCGCTGGCCGGCGATGCGCTGCACGTGTCGCCGCTCCGTCACGTCGACGCTGACGCTGGCCTCGCCTCGGGCCGGTGAGTAGTAGGCCGCCAGTTCCGCCGCTCGGAGCAGCACCTCCTCCGGCACGTCCCGTCCCCCGCGCTTGAGGATCACGTGAGCGCCGGGCTGACCCCGCACGTGAAGCCACAGGTCGTCCGGCGCCGCCTGCCGAAAGGTGATCTGTTCGTTCTGGCGGGCGTTTCGTCCCACCAGGATGGCAAAGCCGTCAATCTCGAAGCGGCGCGGCCCCTCGGCTCGCACCTGCCCGCCGGCGGACCGGCGCGGCCTGGATGCCCAGCCGGCCTCGACCAGAGCCTCGCGCACGGCGTCGATTTCTGGGCGGGACTCGGCCAGGGCGAGGTCGGCCTGGAGCTGCTCGACGTAGGCCCGGTCGGTGGTCAGCTCGGCCGTGCGGGCGGTGATCTCCTCGCCCGAGCGGGCGGCCTTTTGGTAGCGCCGAAAATAGTCCTGGGCGTTTTCGACCGGGGTCAGCGCCGGGTTCAGCGGGATGGTGCGCGGCTGACCGGCATGGCCCGGCACGGTCACCTGGTGAGCGCCGCGCGTCACCCGGTTCTGGTAGGCCAGCAGCAGTTCCCCGCTTTGCCGCAGCTCGTTCACCGCCGCTTTGTCCACGCGCTGGGATTGGACCTGGTCCAGGGCGTGCTGGATGCGGGAGCGGGCGGCGTCTATCATCTCCTGCACGCGCTGACGAGCGGCGGCGTAAGGGTCCGCTGTCAATCGAGCCTCGAAATAGCGCCCCAGGGCCTCGTTGATGTCGCAGGTTGGTTCGACCCGCTCGAATTGGCGCGGGCGGTACGGGGCAAAGGCTATCACGTCTCCCCCGGTATCCAGCGCGATGTGGGGATGCCAGGCTGACCGGGCAAAGACGGGGGCGAAAAGGTCGGTCACTGCGGCGACGACAGCTGCTGGCGGCGCGGCACGGGCTGGGGCCTGAGGGTCTCCCGCGGCGCGGGCGGCGATCTCGCGGGCCAGCATCGGGCCGACGCCCAACAGGTTTTGAGTCAACAGCCGGTGGAGCGGTTCGTCGGGGGCGGTGGAGGCCTGGAGGGCGGCGAATTCGCCGGCCGTCATCTGGATGGGGGGCCGGCGGCCCGGTGGGATGGGTGGCGGCTGGTATGGATGGGCCGGCAGCGTCACCCGATAGCGGTTCACGTCCGGCCCGACCTGCTTGACGGCCTCCAGCACGTTTCCGTCCGGCCCGACCAGGATCAGGTTGCTGTACCGTCCGATCAACTCGGCCACCAGGCGGCAGGATCCGACGGGACCTTTGAAATGGAGGGTCAGGATGCGTTCCCACTCCGGCTGGGTCACGTCGACCAGGCGAGCGGAGCGCACCCATTTGCGGAGCAGGAGCAGCAGCGGGGTCTCGGTCTCCACGCCCCGGCGCACCTGGTGGGGCACGAGCAGCATGCGGGCCTGCTGCGGATGGGCCGAGATCAGCAGTCGGAACCGCCGACCGGCGTACAGTTCCAGTCCGACAGAGTGGCGGTCGGGCAGCACCACCCGCTGGACGCGGGCGCCGAGCAGCCCGTCGAGGCGGTCGCGCAGACAGGCCAGGGTCAGGTAATCTACGTCCATGGGAGATCAGATGAATCTTTCGGCCCGGAGAATGCCCGTGATGGCCTGCCGGGCATCCGCCAGGGCCTTGACCCGCCATCGTTCTTCCGAGGGGACGAACAGGTCCTCAAAGTCGCGGGCGACGTCCTCCCGCACGCGCTGGGTCTGCGCGCCGTGCCAGTAGAGTTGGTTTTCGGCGATCATGGTGCGCAGGCTGCGCAGGGTGGCGGGGAGGGAATCTCCCAGGGTGCCGAACTCAAAGCTGGTGGCGTATAGGTGTCGGTCTGGATATTCCTTCTGTATCAGCGTGTAGACAAAGTCGAGCATATCCCCCTGCATGCTGTAGAACTCGGACGGGTCGGCCTTGACTACCAGGGGATAGGCGAACCGGCGGGCCAGCTCTTCGGAAGGGGTCGGTTCCAGGGGCGAGTTGACCAGGCTCATCTGGTAGCGGGGACCGTATCCGGTGTGCATGTCCATGAGGAGGACGCGCGGGTACGCTTCGATGCGCTGCTGGTACAGATTGATCAACACCTGGGTCTCCTCTTGGAGCGCGGGGCCGCCATAGTAGATGCTCTGGGGGAAGCGGTACTGGCCCAACAGGGTGGCCCGACGGATCCTGCTCGGCCCCGTGAGGACCAAGTGGCGGGCCAGTTGGAGGAGGAAGCCGAGGTCGCGCCAGGGAGAACGGCGAACCGCTCCCTGGGGGTTGAGAAAGGCGTGCAGGCGGCCATAGTCGGGGTTGGCGACGGTGTCGTAGGGGGTGGGGGAGGCGATGAGAAAGTTGCGGTTCAGGTCGACGTTGGCGGCGTTGGTGCGGCGGCGGTGTTTCATACCCCACGGGTTGATGGCGTGGATGAGCAGCAGGCCGGTCGTCTGGGGGTCCAGGTGAGGGAGAAACTCGTCTATGAAGAGCTGCAGCACAGCGGATCCGACGTACCCCTCGATCCCATGCTCGCCGGTCGTCAGGATCAGGAGGCGGTCGCGGCTCCCTGTTGGGGTTTCGATCCAGTCTATGGTCAGGTCCTCATCCCCGCCGACGGGGTGGTGGTCTGGTTGGGCGTGGGGCCAGAACAGCCGCACCCGGTCAATCTGGCGGCGGAATCGGTCCCGCGAGGCCTCATAGGTGGGAGGTAACAGCGTCGAGTTGGTCATGGCGCTCAGAATGGTCCAAAGTTAATCGCGACCCCGATGCCCAGAAAGAGCACGGTGACGAGCAGGACCCAGGCCCACAGGCCGAGGGACCAGCGCAGCCACTTGGGGTAACTGACGGCCGTGAGCCCGAGGCAGATCAGCAGCACGGGGTTGGTTGGGTAGAGCATGTTGGAAAACCCATCTCCAAAGCAGTAGGCGGTCACTGTGACCTGGCGTGTCATGCCGACCAGATCGGCCAGCGGGATCAAGATGGGCATGATCAGAAAGGCCTTGGCGGAGCCCGAGCTGATAAAGAACTCGATCAGCAGGGCCAGGCCGTAGACGAGCAGGGCGGCGAGGAAGGGGTTGGCGCCGGAGAATGATTGGGCGGCGGCGTGCAGGATGGTGTCCATGATCCCACCCTGGGCGACGATGTACTTGACGCTGGCGGCCATCAGGATGAGGGGGATGCCGGGAGCGATGCCAGATACCCCTTCGACCATGGCCTTCCACACCTGGCGACCACCGGCTCCGGAGACCAGCCCGGCGCCCAGGCCGCCGATCAGGAACAGGAGGCCGACGATGGGCAGGGCGTACTCGGAGATGGCGGGGACGAAGGGCCCGGTCAAGAGCACCAGGAGGATCAGGGCGAAGAAGGCGAGGAACCAGGCCATTCCCCGGCTCATCCGCGGATCGGTCGCGGCGAGGTCGTTCAGAGGCAGGTCGTGGTACTTGGCCCGTTCGGCCTGGTCCTCCTCGAATACGGGGGAGGTCTCGGGGCGCCGCTCTACACGTCGAGCGTAGCGCAGGAGGAACACGGCCAGGACGGCGTAGATGGCGAGGAAAATCAAGACGCGCAGCCAGGCGCCGGAAAAGAGGGGCAGGCCGGCGATCTCTTGGGCCACGCCGATGGTAAAGGGGTTCATGATGGCGGCCGAGAATCCCATGTTGGTGGCCAGGATGCTCATTCCCAGGCCGACGATGGAATCCCAGCCCAGGAAATAGGACAGGGCGATCATGACCGGGACGAGGGGCACGACCTCTTCAAAGATGCCGAAAAAGGCTCCCATCAGCATAAAGAGCAGGGAAATGACCAACAGGAGCGGGTACTTGCGCTCTCCGAATGCCCGTACGACGCGGGCCAGGGCGGCCTTGAGGATGTCGCACGCATCCAGCACGGCGAAGGAACTGCCGACCATCAGCAAAAAGATGAGGATGACGATGATGGTCAGCCCGTCCGGTCCCCACAGGACCTCCACCGGGGCGGTGAACCAGCGCCAGATGGGATAGGTGGGCTGGTCCACGTAGCGGAACGAGGCGGGGTCAATCACTTCCCGGCCGGCCTGGGTGACGCGCGTATAGTTCCCGGCCGGGACGACGCGGGTGAGGATGCCGGCCGCCATCATCAGGACGAACAGGATGAGGAGGGATTGGACAAAGGCCTGGGCGCTGATGCGCGCTCCTGATGGTTGATTTTGTGGGGACATTTTACACCTCGTTGACAGTGGTCTGTGACGTGGTTTGGTGCTCGACGTCAAAGACGTGAGATTGGAGATTGGCGATCCACAGCTTGCCCTGGTGGGTGATGCGCAGATAGGCCAGCGCATCCTGGATGTAGAGATCGATCACGTCCCAACTGTTTGATCGCCAGAAGCTGAAGGTTGAACATGTGAGCTCCTCCTACACTGCGGAACGTGAGCCGAACGTATCCAGGTCAATCGGTGCTGGTTCGAGTTCCCAGGTCGGTCATAAAGTGGATGACTGTTTCGATCCCCTTGTGAAAATTGGGGAGGTGAAACTTTTCGTTGGGAGAGTGCAAGCGGTCGTCGGGCAGTCCAAAGCCCAGGAGAATAGTCTCGATGTCCAGGAATTTCTGAAACATAGCGACGACGGGAATGGATCCCCCCGCACGGACAAAGATGGGCGCCCGGCCAAATCCGGCGGTGTAGGCATGGAACGCGGCCTGCATGGCTGGACTATCCCGGTGGACGATGGCCCCGCTTCCGCCGTGCAGGTAGTGTACCTCGACGGTGACGGTGGGCGGCGCGATGCTGACCAGATATTCGCGGATCAGTTGAGCGATCTCGTCTTGTTGTTGGTCTGGCACCAGGCGCATGGATAGTTTGGCGTATGCTTTGCTGGGCAGCACCGTCTTGACTCCCGGTTGGATGTAGCCGCCCCACATGCCGTTGGCGTCCAAAGTGGGCCGGGCAGTGGTACGCTCGATGATGGTGTAGGCCGGGTCGCCCCAATCGGTGGGCGCGCCGGTCTCTTGGAGCCATTCCTCGCGCTGGAAGGGGATTTTGGCCAGTTCGGCTCGCTCTTCCGGGGACAGATCCCGCACAGTGTCATAAAAGCCGGGGATGGTGACGCGCCCGTTCTCGTCATGCAGTTGGGCGATCATCTGGCAGAGGGCGTTGATGGGGTTGTGAACGGCCCCGCCATAGATGCCCGAGTGCAGATCGTGGTCCGGCCCGGTTACCTCGACCTCGACGTAACACATCCCGCGCAGGGCGTACACGATGGATGGGGTGTCTGGGCCCAGGATGTGGGTATCGGAGACGACCGCCACGTCGGCGGTCAGGAGGGCGGAGTGTTCCTGGATGAACGGCGCCAGGTTGGGGCTGCCGCATTCCTCCTCCCCTTCAAAGAGGCACTTGACGTTGACCGGCAGCGAGCCGGACGTTTCCTTCAGCGCCTCCACGGCCTTGACGTGGATGTACAACTGGCCCTTGTCGTCCGCGGCTCCTCGAGCAACGATGTCGTTGCCCACGATGGTCGGCTCGAACGGCGGCGTATCCCACAGCTCCAGTGGGTCGGGGGGCTGCACGTCGTAGTGACCATAGATCAGGATGGTGGGCGCATCAGGGCCGGCGTCCAGCCACTCGGCATAGACTATGGGATGACCCTGGGTGGGCATCACCTCTGCGCGGGGGAAACCGGACAGCAGCAGCTTGTCTCGCAGCCAGGCCGCGGCGCGCTGGATATCCGGTTTGTGCTCCGGTTGGGTGCTGACGCTGGGGATGCTCAGAAATTCGATCAATTCGTCCAGAAATTTGTGCGAATTTGCCTGGGCGTATGCTAGAGCGTGCACTCGTCACCTCGTTTTCCTTCGTGTTTGCCTGTCTCCACGGCGTATTATACATCCTCTTGCCCATTCGTCCAACTGGCTCCCGCAGATGCCGTTGGGAGGGGCAGGATGGTCTCTTCGTTTGTCTCCACGACCTCGGCTTGCAGGGCTCCGCTGGACAGGTTTTGCAGGGCAGATTGAAAGGCCGGCAGGCGCTCGACGGGGAATTGGGCCGTCACCGTGACCTCGACGCCAAATTCCTCCTGCAGGATGACGCCGCGATGGGCCGGGACGAGCAGCCGCAGCCGCTCAAAGTAGGGGTACGGGGTGACGACGGTGACGGTGTGGGTGGGCATTCTGACGGCGTGGGGCAGGACGTCCAGCACCGCCCGCACCGCGTCGCCGTAGGCGCGGACCAGTCCGCCGCTGCCCAGCTTGGTGCCGCCGAAATAGCGGGTCACGACGACCGCCACGTCGCCCAGGCCGCTGCCGCGCAGCACGGCCAGCGCGGGTCGACCGGCCGTGCCCGCCGGCTCACCGTCGTCGGTGGAGTGGGCGACGACGGTGGCTCCGTGCCCGATCACGTAGGCGGAGACGTTGTGGGTGGCGTCGGCGAACTCGGCCTTGATGCGGGCGACAAAGGCCCTGGCCTCGTCCACGGAAAAGACCGGGGCGGCAGTGGCGATGAAGCGGGAGTTGACCACCTGGAGTTCGACGCGGGTCTGCCGGGCGGGAATGGGATACCGGGCCATCCCGCTCATCCCCCTCCCGGCCAGCCCAGCGAGATCCTGCCCCGCTCCGGCTCCACGTTCAGGATGGCGACGGCGATCACGTCCCCCACCCGCAGCCGCTCGCCGACGGGGATCTGGCTGCGGTGCAGCAGGCCGTCCTGTTTGACCCCCACGTCCACGAATGCGCCAAAGTCCACCACGTTGCGCACAGTCCCCTTCAACCGCATCCCCACCCGCAGGTCTTCCATCGTCAGCACGTCGCTGCGCAGGATGGGGGCGGGCAGGTCCTGGCGCGGGTCCCGTCCGGGGCGGACCAACTGCTCGAAAATATCGGTCAGGGTGGGCAGACCGACCTCCAGCTCGGCGGCCAGATTCTCCAGGGGGTGGGATGCGCGCAGGCGGGCCAGGGCCGGCGCCCGCTCGGCCGGGGTGGTGCGGACGGTCAGCCCGGCTCGCGCCAGCACCGCCTCGGCGACGGCATAGCTCTCTGGATGGATGGCGCTGCCGTCCAGCGGATTGTCGCCATCCCGGAGGCGCAGAAAGCCGGCCGCCTGCTCAAAGGTCTTGGCGCCCAGCCCTGGCACGGCCATCAGGGCCGTCCGGTGAGGGAAGGGCCCGTTCTCGTCCCGGTGGGCCACGATGCGCTGGGCGAGCCGAGGGCCGATGCCGGCGACGTGTTCCAGCAGCGCCGGGGAGGCGGTGTTGACGTCCACGCCGACGCTGTTGACGACGCTCTCGACGACGCCGGCCAGCGCCTCGGCCAACTGGGTCTGATTCACGTCGTGCTGGTACATCCCCACGCCGATGGACTGGGGTTCGATTTTGACCAGCTCGGCGAGGGGGTCCTGCACCCGCCGGGCGATAGAGACCGCGCCCCGCATGCTGACGTCCAGCTCGGGCAGCTCGGCCCGGGCCAGGGGGCTGGCGCTGTAGACGCTGGCCCCGGCCTCGTTGACGATCAGGTAGCGCAGGTCGGGCATGGGGGATTTGGGATGGGAAAAAGCGGTGCGGATCAGGTCGGCCACCAACTGCTCCGTCTCGCGGGAGGCGGTGCCGTTGCCGATGGCGACGAGGGTGACGCGATGCTGAACGATTAGCGTGGTGAGGGTCTTGGAGGCCGCCTCTTGCTGCTGTTGGGGAGCATGGGGGTAGATGGTGGCCGTGTCCAGCACCTTGCCGGTCGGGTCCACGATGGCGACTTTGCAGCCGGTGCGGTAGCCGGGATCGATGCCCAGCACGACGTGGCCCGTCAGCGGGGGCTGGTTGAGGAGGGCGCGCAGGTTGGCCGCGAAAATGGAGACGGCGTGATCGGCGGCCTGCTCTGTGAGGATGCGGCGCACGTCCCGCTCGATGGCTGGCAGCAAGAGCCGCTGGGCCGCGTCGTCGGAGGCCTCCACCAGTTGATCGGCCAGCGGCGACTCCCGGTTGGGCTGGAAATGGCGGTGGATCGCCGTCTGCCAGTCCCGGTCGGGCGTCTCGACGTGCACCCGTAGCTGGTTCTCGCTTTCCCCCCGGTTGATGGCGAGGATTTGGTGAGGGCGCAGCCGGTTGATGCGTTGCTCAAAGTCGTAATACAGCTCGTAGAGACCGCGCGTATCCTCGGCCTCCTCGATCTTGGCGACCTGGAGCACGCCCCATTCCAGGCTCTTTTCCCGGGTGGTGCGGCGGACCTCTGGATGATCGCTGATGGTCTCGGCGACGATGTCCCGCGCGCCGGCCAGCGCCTCCTCCACGGTAGGGACCGCCTCGCCGAGGAAGGGCACGGCCATTTCGGCGGCGGTCTGTCGCGTGATCGGCTGCTGCAGGATCAAGTCCGCCAGCCCCTGCAACCCCTTTTCGCGGGCGACGCTGGCCCGGGTGCGCCGCTTGGGTTTGTATGGCTGGTACAGGTCCTCCAGCTCGGTGCGGGTCCCGGCCGCCATCAACTGTTGATACAGTTCAGGGGTGAGCTGGCCCTGACTCTCGATGGTGGCGATGATGGTCTGGCGTCGTTCGTCCAGGCTGCGCAGCCTGGTCAGCAGGCCGCTCAGCTCGCGGATCTGCTCCTCGTCCAACCCGCCGGTGACTTCTTTGCGGTAGCGGGCGATAAAGGGGAGGGTGTTACCATCGTCGAGCAGTTCGATGGTGGCGGTCACTTGCTCAAGCTGCAGGCCCAGGTGGGCGGCGATGTGCTGGGCGTGGGATAGGGTGCTCTCTGGCATAGGCCTCTTTTCAGCGCTAGAGTACGAGGGTCACGCTCGCATCTCGATGGCGCGTCGGTAATTCTACCCTGTCTTGCCGGACTAGGCAAGCCGGTTGGAAGGCG
>OMKS01000297.1_pt1 | contig 46406 bp, 33 predicted proteins | sample 1674721 | NCBI WGS metagenome assembly OMKS01 (sample SAMN06264996, study PRJEB25208) | sediment metagenome | isolation source: hot spring sediment | place: USA: California | collected 2014-09-02 | reverse complement strand
CCGTCCGGATCGGTAAAATAAGCCGACAAATCGATCTGAACGGGCGTGTCCTCAATCGTCTCGGTAAACGGCAGCGGTTCGGTCAACTGCGGCGGCTGATTCGTGCCCGCCAGCGGCACGCCGTCCAGCGTGATATTATTCAATGTGACCCGATTGCCTTCATCAAGCTGGGGGTCGGCGGTCTCAAAACGAATCCGTATCTTAAATTCAGGATTATCATCCGACTCCGGAATTGAGGAAAAATCAATCTCATAAAGACGATACTTCTCATGCCATAACTCAAAAGTAGAGACATCCAGGCCGGACGTTTGCCATTCTGCAGACCCCGGACTTACGGAGTAATCCACAACAAGCCCGTCGGCGGCCCCTTCGTCCATGGCCGCAAAACTGAAGACCACATCCCGGTAACCGGTCGTGGGCAGATGAAATATCAGCGTGTTTTCGCCGCCGCTGTCGGAAAACGGCTGTTTGATCTGTACGGCCTTTATGGACGCTTCGTCATAAGCAAGATTCCGATTTCCTTGGGGCCGATAATTGATCTCCGTCGGTGCATTACGCCGTTCCAGAGAAGCTTTTCGCCAATACGGGTGATCAGGATTAAACGGATAGCCCGTCAACGCCGAGTGATATTCAATCCAGGCCGATCCGGGAATACTATATACTGAATCAATCGTCTCAAACGGAGTGTTGTTGGCAAGATCATCGGTAAAGCACCAATAATGCATCAGCGTCAGCGGTTCAAAGTGCGCCGTCAGCGAGATATCGCTGCTGAGGCTTCCCGTCAGAATCGGAGAATTGACTCTGCTCTCATCCACAGGCCCTTCCCAATGCGAAAACCGATAGCCCGGCTCGGCCACCGCTGTAATTGTAATCGGCACATCTTCAAAATACAGACCGCTCCAGGGATACGGCGATTCGGGATTGACGCCCGGCGTTCGGGCATTGATGTCGGTGCGATTGACGCGAATAAACCCCTGTTCGCTGTCGGATACATCCAGGGTCAACTGCCGATCCTGTCCCAAGCCAAAGTAATCGCGCAAATGCGTTCGTGCATAGCCGGGACGCTGATTGGCAAAATTGCGCATGACATTGACCTGATTATTCCAGTCATTGATACTGCCGGGCCGTCCCCATCGCGCAATATGGTTCGGCATCTCCGCGGCAATCGCCGCCTGCATCCGATCAATCACGTCAACCACTCTTTCCGGCAGAAACGCCGTGTTGAGCAGATCCGCATACCGATTGATAAAATCCGTCTTGAACGTTTCGTTTTCCAGCAGTTTGCGCAGCAGATACGTCGCCCATTGCGGATTGTTCCATGCATCGGACACCGCCGTGGCATAGGCGAGCGTGTTATTCGTATAACCGCCGGAATGACCAAACCCGAAATCCGTATCAAACAGCATCCATCGCCAGCGACCGTCATGGCCGTACGGCGCGTCCGGCTCATAAGCGTCGGTTCGTTTACGCCACCAGTCGTTATTATTGCCAGGCCAGTCGGTGTTGTTGAAGTAAATCTGACACACGTTGTTGTCAATGAAATTATCCGTATCTATCCGCGTCTGAATGTAAGCATAATGCGCCGGATCGGACAATCCGTTGGCTTCAATATAGTCAAGTGTTTGGTCATAATGCAGCGCATCACCCCGTTTGACCTGGTGGTCTCTGATATGCGCCAAAAATTCCAGAATATCCAGTTCTTCCGGATCGACGCCGTATTTGTAATGCAGATAATATTTATCAAAGCGTTCACGAAAATTATGCACCCCCCAGTACTGGCCGTTAAAATACACCGTCGCCGGCTGATACGCCTGTGTATCAATCGGCAAATGGCTGACAAGGGCCTGCATCATCGCATCACGGAAAAAGGTTTGTGCATTGTCATTGCCGGAGTTGCGCAGAATCAACCGCTTGAAAACCTCCACGTCATGCTCGGGAAAAATCGGATAATCAAATTCACCTTTTCCGTATCCGGTCCGTGCATACAAACGCAGGGCCTTCTGGGGGAAATTACGCGTCCAGCCGCCGTGAATACGAACACCGATGTCCTGAGCCAGCACCACAGTCCCTTCCGGATCAAACAGCGTCAAATGAGCCGGACGTTCCCACAAAGAGCCTTTCAATTCATATGTGGGTGTACCAAACAGATCGCGATTCTGACCGGCCACATAAATGCCGTTCTCGTAACCGAACAAGTCCGGCTCCTGAAACGTCAGATTCACCACCGGCAGGGTATGAGGAGGTGCTGCGACATCCAAAAAATAGGTTGACGTGACCGTCTCGGAGGGAATATAACCGTCTCGATACGTCCGCGCACGAATGACGCTGACAGGCGTCCGCTCGGCGTCTTGCGGAAGCGTCGGCAAACCGCTGTGCAGCAGCGTTCCATCCAGTGAACGCACCTCGATATTCCGATAGCGCGCCTGCGTTCGCCAGGTGCCGACGCCGACTTGGCCGGCAAGATAGGGACTGCCCGTTCGGTCGGTAAAATCAAAAATCAAATCATCATTCAGCCAGCAGCGTATGCGCCTGTCTTGACAGCGCACACGAATGTCATACCACTGATTGGTATTGATGCTGCCGCTGACGCGATCAATGAAAATAAACCAACTGCCGTCATCGCGTCCTTTTTCGATTCCGTGGAGGGTGTTGTTCCAGCCGCCGTAATTGACAAAATAATAGTGATTGCCGTCCGCGCGGAAAAAAATCAGAAAGCCTTCATAACCGCCGGTCTTTTGGGCCTCAAGCGTTAATTCATAATTTGTCCAGTTTGTATCGCCGAACATCAAGCGAATGTTGTCGGCCAATGAGCTTTGAACCAGCTCATCGCCATCGATGGACCAATTATAACTCGGCGTTGACGGCGCGGATCTGTTTTCGGTGTTGATTGTCGCCAGCCCGTCAGGCGACAATGCGTCGGCGTCTATGGTTAGGCCGTCCGTATATAAATAGCTGCGCGATTCGCGATACAGCATATCGCCGTTGGGATATTGGTTCTTGTAACCATACGGCGTACCCTCCAGGTTGGCCGGGTCGGGAATGGAACCGTCCAGCGTATAATAAACCATCGCATCGGGGTCATCCACGTTCATTGCCATCTGGAAAGGATCGGCATAAAAACCGGATGGATGAGAAACCTCAGGCGCCGCTGCAATCCCCGCATACGCCGGCGATGCTGTATTGCTCGCCTGTGGTGTAGGTTCCGTATAATATCCCCATATCGGTCCGCCGTCCACCACACGCCCGTAAGAAACGTCGCGAATGAGTGCAACCGGTTCAACGGAATCCAAGACAGTTTCGTCCGGAGCGGTCAGCAGAAGCGGCTCGCCGTCGGAACTGATTGAAAAATTCGTGTGCAATTGCGTGGATTTCACAAACAGACGACTGCCCGGAATAGGCTCTTCCATCACACCGTTGGGCAATTGCCAGCGTACCGCCAGATGATCGCCGCCGACATCTTCTTTCATCAGCGCACAAATGTAATAGTACTGACCCTCCTGAAGATAAATCGGATCGGACTGCTGAGCCTCCGGATAACGATCCCAGTGTCTCGGGTAGTTGCTCCAGCCGGAATCGGGAATTTCGGCAATCGCCGTCATGTTGGCCGGATCATCATCCGAACTTAAATACAGACGCGAACCGTTGTCGCCGGAGATCCAGAAGGTATAATAACCGGACATTGGCGGCAGAATATAGCCGTGCATCCGCTGGCCGTAGTGGTCGGCAAAATTGGTCGGCGCCTCAAAATAGTCCGTCACCAGATTCTGAATGGTCGGACTGTCGGGGAAACTGGGATGAGTAATCAGATCCTCGACTGTGCCGCCGGGAATCTCCATATAAACCTGCCGCAGAATGCCGTCTCGATAGGTATTCTGATCGGGGCGGCGGTCTTTACCGGACGCCCAGATCAACAGATACTGGCCGGGATCAATCACGACGTCGGGAAATATCCACCGAAACGGGCGATCCACATCATCAGACAATCCCCATCCGGCCAGATTGACCGCTTCGCCGCCGGCATTGTACAGCTCGATCCAGTCCTCAAAGTCGCCGTCCTCATCGGCGATTGTCCCGCCGTTTGAAGCCATAAACTCATTGATGACAACCGTATCCGAAAACGCCGGACAAGGCGCCCACAGGGTGATCCAAAACACCGCCGCCATAAAAAGCGTGCTTATTCGCAACATCTTATTCTCCACGAGTATTAACAAGCCGCATTCTATAATTCCGTTATCTTCTTATTCCGTCAGCCAGTTTTCGGCCAGAAACAGCAAATCCAACAGATCGACAACACCGTCGCCGCCGGGCGGCGCGATATCCGCTGACGGAACGCCGGGAGCGCCCAGCCATTGAGCCGCCAAAACGGCAAAGTCAGCCACATCCACGTACCCGCTTTGATTGATGTCTGCGGGATTGGAGTCGCGAATAAATTCCACATAGCTAAGTAAAGCCGTAGAGGTGTTCAGGCTAAATCGCAACACCTGATTTTCGCCGCCGGCCAGATACACATTGGATACGGCGGTACTTTGCCAACTGCTCCACGAGCCTGTGTTTGGCAGAGCCATCTCCGCAACCGTTTGGCCGTTTTGTGAGAGCGTTAATCGCTGAGTGCTGAAGGCGCTGCTGCTGCGAACAATAACCGTATAGAGACCCGGCTGAATGGAACAGGTATATTCCAGCCATTCGCCGATCTCGGCATAGACGCCAAAGCCCGGTTGTCCCCCGTCATTAATGCCCATAATGTCCACCGATTCGTCAGGACGGTATTGACCATAACCGTTGGCGTTTGTTCTGTCCAGATATGAAATCTGCTGGCCGCCAATATCATAATTCTTAAAGTCAATACGGCCGGGAATTGCCGCAGGAACGCCCAAATAAGGCCGCCGATTCTGGAAATCAATCCAATTCAGACGGAAGTGTGAACCGATAAATTCAACCTTGAGTACAGCGTCCTCTCGGTCGGGCAGCGGCTGACAGGGCGACGAGATGGTTTGCCACGTCGTCAGCGAGCCGGTGTGGGGAACATCAAGGGTCGCCAGCAGCTCATTGTCCAGCCACACACGAATTTGACCGCCGGCCTGACTGGACGCCACCCGCGCATAGACATCCGTTTGTGCGGCGGCGCTGTGGACGGTATAAAGCAGCCATTCGCCGTCCTCGATGTCGCTGATCGCATAGCCCACAAAACCATCGGTCGCGCTGATGATATCCACATCGGTATCGGATCGGAAGCCCCCCCCGCTGTTGCCTTCGGTTGTATCGTAATAGCTGACGCCCTGACCGCCGACATCAAACCGTTCGGCCTGAATGCGACCGGGCAGGCTGTGCGGTTGTCCGTCGTAAGGAAACGTCGGCAGTGTCACGACGATGTCATCCAGACGCAACTGCGACCGTTTGCCGCTGTCTCCGTCCGCATGGTAATACCGCCACAGCAATTGCACATAGGGTTTGCCCACCGCCTTGTCCGGCAGGCGAATCGAATCAAACGGCTGGATATGCCCGTCTTCCATGGCCATATACTCAACCGGATGCCCCCCTTCCATCAGATCGACAAAATCACCGGTATGCCCAATCCGATATTGAAGCCGAATGGCATACTGTCGTTCATAACGCCATATCGTTTCACACAGCCAGCTCAGCTCGACCGCTTCAACCGACCGCGTATCCAGCGCCAGCAGCGCACCGCCCAAATCGCGTTCGCGACCTGTGTTGATGAACGAGATGCCGTCCTGGTCCAACCCGTTCAGCCGCGAGCGGCCGGTCGCCATATACGGAAAACCGATAATGTCCTGATCGTCCTCATGATACCCGTCGTCGCCGTCGTGCGGGATAAAATAGGCGTATTCAAGCGGCGTTTCGAGACCGGGATCAGAGGTATTGCTTTGCAGGAACAGCATATGTTCCGGGAACGTATGCTCCGGCTGGTCGGGCGACCACTGACCAAAGGAGAAATTTCCTTCGCTGAGCGGATGCGCCTTGGGGTAAACCAGCAACTTAAACCCAATTTCAAGCGGCGGATTGTGCCCGTCATCGGCAATGATCGTGATGATCATATCGCCGCGATACATCGCGGTTACGTCCAGCAGACTTCCGGAAACGGTCGCCTCGGCCACCTGCGGCTTGTTCGTCTGAACGTCAAATGTCAGCGCATCGTCATCCGGATCGGCAAAATACCCGGCCAGATCCATACTCCCGGAAGCCTCTTCAATCAGTACCCGATCCGGCATGTGCGCGATCAGCTTCGGGGGCTGATTGGTCCCGGGCATCGGCGTTCCCTCCAGCGTGATATTATCAAAACGGTTATTGCCCGCCGTTCCGCCGTCGGCCTGCGCAAACGTGATGCGCACCGCAAACTGCGGATTGTTATCCACACCAGCGGTCTCGGTAAAGTCGAATGTGCGCAGTACGGGATCATCGTCATACACCGCGTACGTTTCAAAAGGAACGAAGGTCTGGCCGTCGATGCTGTAAGACAGCGTCTGCTCGCCGGCGCCCTGTCCCGACCGCCGGGTTTCAACCATCAGCACGATTTGCTCATAGCCGGTCGTCGGCAGGTTCAGCGTCAGCGCCGCGTCAAGCGGATTATTGATGCGCAGATGCGATCCGACCGGCTCACCCAACCGATTGTTTTCGCCGTTAAAATCCTGTCCGGTTCCGCTGACCACTTCGGCGGTCGAACCGATGGCGACGGTCGCCGCCGCCCCGCCGAGCGTGTACCTTGGCGACAACAGCGCTGCGGCGTCGTTAAAACTCCAGTAATGCATCAGCGCCGCGGATTCGAAAACCGCGGTCATGGACACGTTGCTTGTCATCGGCAGCGTCAGCGTGTCTGAAAACGGATCGCTGCCCGCCGGTGCATTCAGCCAATGCGAAAATCGATATCCCTGGCGCGGCACGGCCCGCACGGTCACTGGGACATCCCGATAATACTCGCCCGTCCAGGGATACGGCGCACTCGGCGAATTCAGCCCCGGCGTGTCGGTATCGATCACAATACTGTTGACCTGAACATGTCCCCAGTCGGCGTTGCGCGAGACGGTCACGGTTCGCGTCCCGGACAACCCGAATCCGCCAAGCAAAAAACTGCGCATATAGCCCGGACGCTGCGAAGCGAACGTCTTCATCTCGCCGCCGCTGCTGATGGAAACACTCCAACGATTGTTGTGCTCCGGCCGCGAAGATAAAAGACGTGCATTGTAGGCGTCGATCAGCGCGTGAACATGCGCAGGCTTAAACGACGTATTCATCAAATCCGCCATCGCATTGATGAAGGTATTGCGAAATTGCGTGTTGCGCCGCAGGCGATTAAACAACGTATTGGTCCATCCCCGATCGGTACTGCTCATCACACGGCTCAGCGAGTTTTCCGCGTAATTCCCATACAAACCCATGCCGAAATCGGTGTCATACAGCAGCCACCGCCAGCGTCCGTCATGGCCATAAGGCGCAGTCGGCTCATACGTTTCGGTGCGTTTTCGCCACCAGTCAATATTGTTGTGCGGCCAGTCGGTATTGTTATAATACACCTGTATGGCATAATACAGCGCCAAATTGTCCGTATCCACACGCTGCTGAAGCCAGTTGTAATGTGCCGCCTGGGCGGGATCATTGGTGAGAGCGTACGACACCGTATCGATAAAATGATCCCGATCCGACGGAAAACCGGTATCCACTTGCGCATGGCCGTAAGTTAAAATCACCACGTCATCGGGATCAACACCGTAATGTCCCTCGATATACTCGTTGTCATACCGTTCGCGAATATTGATCATTCCCCAATACTCGCCGTTGATAAAGTGCACCGCCGGTCGATACGCCATCGTATCAATCGGCAAATGCCGAACCAAATGATGCATCAGCGCATCGCGAAAATACGTCCTGTCAAAATCGTTGCCGGAATTGCGCAGGATCAGACGGCGAAACGTGGTCAGCGGCTCGCCGGGTTGTCCGCGTTTTTCCAGCCCGTCAAAAAACGGAAACTCAAACGCATTGTCGTCGTCATACTCGCTGCGGGCGTATAGTCGAATCGACTTGGGAAACCATCCTCGGCTCCATCCGCCGTGGATGCGCGCGCCGATGTTCTGGCTCAGCAGGGGCGTTCCGTCGGCGTCGAACATCTCAAAATGGGCCGGACGTTCCCATTCGTAACCGCGCATGTGATAATTGGCGGGTTGACCTGCATTCCAGCCGGCGCTGGGGTTACTCAGTCGCCACTGATCGCCGACGGCTCCGGCCACGTAAATGCCCTTGTCATAATCAAAGAAATTGGCTTCATCGGTGACCACCGAGATCACCGGCAACGCATAGCGGGCCTTGATGTCGGGGTTGACAAAATACGTATGTGTCGCGCTGCGGCCGGGGATGGCGTTGTCCTTATAGGCCCGCGCCCGCACCACCGTTCCTTTGAAAATGTTGCTTTGCGGCAGCCGGGTTGAATAGGAAAACTCCGTGTTGATGGTCGCAAGCTGATAGGCCTGCGGCGACCGGTCCGTAATCGTCAGCGGCGAGGTGTATTGATACGTTCGTCTCTGGCGGTAGAGAAACGGCCCCAGCGATGTATCGCCTGTACTCTGAGGATAGCGGTTTTTGTAGCGGTAGGTATTGCCGTTCAGATTGGCCGGGTCCGGCTCGGAGCCGTCCAATGTATAGTATATCGTCACTTCCGGATCATCATAGCTCATCGCCAATTCGAACGGCTCGGTATAAAAACCGCCCTGATGCGAAAATGTCGGCTCGGACAGCACCTCCATATACCACTGAGACGCGCTGTTGCTCGCGGCCGGCGTCGGCTCGGTAAAAAAACCCCATACGTCGCCGCCGTCCGAAGCCCGACCGTAAGAGATGTCCCGCGGCGCCACCGTGGGCGGCACGTCGTCGGCCGTTGTTCCATCCGGACGGGTCAGTATCAACGGCTCGCCGTCGGCGGAAATGGAGAAATTGGTATGCGGGTTTGATTCGTACACATTGGCCAGCAGCCGCAGATCAAACGCTATATCGCTGCTGGTGGAGGATGTCTGATGAACTTCCACCGCCAGCACATTCTCACCGGGCACCAGTGCGTCGGCGGAAACCTCATAATGCGTCCAGCTCGGCCACTGGGCCACAAAGGTCGGCGTTGTCGTCAAATAGGTGATCTGCCCGTCCGGCATATTCTCGCGCACAATTTCCGTTCCATTCAAATAAACAACCGCTCCATCGTCTATCCACAGCGACAGCAGCAGTGAAGCTGCCGGCCCCATATCCGATACAGAAAAATGCCTGCGAAAATAGGTCGTAATATGCTTGTTGTTGGAATCGTTTCCATAACTAACAACGGTCGCTGCATACTGCGCGTCGTCCCGCCAGGCCGGGTAACCCAGCGGCGCCGGGCCGGACGACCAGGCGGAATCATCAAACGCCGGGTCGCGCCATGCCGTGCCCTGGTCGGAACCGTCATCGAGGTATTTCCACTCAGAACCGGCCGTGACAATGACTTCCTCGCGAGTCGTCGAACCGTAATATCTGTCTTTTCCGCTGGCCCAAACCAGTAAATGCCCCTCAGGATCAATCACCACGTCTGAAAATATCCAGCGATATGGTCTTTCAGGGTCATCCGAAAGCCCCCACCCGCCCAGATTCACCGGCTCAGAACCGGCATTGTACAACTCAATCCAGTCCGGAAAATCGCCGTCGTCATCGGCGACCGTGCTTCCATTGGATGCCATAAATTCATTGATGACAATGTTTTGTGAAAATGAAATACGGCCAAACAAAAACACCGTCAGCACTGCCGCGATGAAGCGTCCCGAGCAAAAATAAGTCATTCTTCACCCCATTTGTAGGATATTTATCGTACCAACGCAATCTCATTATATCGTCGGTTTATACACAAGCTTAGTTTAACAGATCGTGCCCAAAAAATCAACTATTTTATCATTTAGCGAACCCCCTGTTTTATCAAACAAATGCACAAAAAGGATTGACTTTGCGGTGTCAATCGCTAAGTTTTACAGTTCTTTTGATGAAGGAACGGCGAAAAGGACAATAAATGGACAAAAGACATACTAAATGGGGTGTCGTTTTTGACGTGGACGGCACGATGGTCAGCAATACCGCCTACCATCGACAGGCGTGGTTCGAATTGTGTGCTCGGTACGACATTCCAATGACGCACGAGGCCTATCACGCCAAGATTCACGCGCGCAGCAATGACAAAATTGTGCCCAATCTGTTCGGGCCGGAGGTGGATGAGGGGTTTATCCGCAAGATAGAACTCGAAAAGGAGTCACTTTACCAGGAATTGTTCCGCCCCGTGATGCGTGAAACGCCCGGCCTGACTGACCTGCTGACCGCGTTAAATCAAGCGGGCATCCCCTGCGGGGCCGCCTCCAACTCGCCGAAAGCCAATGTGGATTTTGTGCTGGACGGTTTGGGTATCCGAGGTCATTTTTCGGCCATCTTCTGTCGGGATGACGTGGCTGCCGGCAAACCCGATCCGGAATTGCTTCTCAAGACGGCAGCGGGGCTGAAACTGCCGCCGAATCGGTGTCTGGTGATTGAAGACTCTGCGTCCGGTTTTGCCGCCGCCCGAAACGCAGGTATGCCGTATGTGGTCATCACCGCCGGGGGCGACCCTTCAGAGCTGGCACAGGCTCAGGATGCCCGGCTGATTTGCGAGGATTTCACCACGCTGACGCCGGATAAACTGGCCGTATTGTTCACCGGCTGTGCGACACATTAACATTTGCAACAGCCGAGCCGCGCAAGTGAGCCGGATCATTTGCGACTTGGAAAACGCCTCATCTATCCACATCCCCATATCGGGCGGCTTGCGCCGCCGCGCTGTTGTACCGTGATGATGTTGCGGCATTATTTCGGTTTGAATCAAAGAAACTCAATCAAGCGGGACAACGCCATACGCCCCTGTTCATCCCGACCGGCCGGGCCGCCGGATTCAAGATAGGCGGTATGGAGCCGCGCAAGCGACTGATTGGCCTCCTCCATATCGAGCGTATTATCGGGACCAAACTCGATGGCGTCAGCCTCCGGAGCGGTAAAATTCTTTTGGCAGAAGATAACGCAATGTCTCGGTTCATCGCCCCGGTCGTCCAGATACACCAGCGGCAGGCCGTGGGTGCGGCAGATGATGGGACGAAACGAATAAATCTGACACAGATCGTCTTTCAAAAATCCGCACAAAGCGGCCTCATCAAATACCGGCCTGATCCCGGCTGCCCGGACATCTTCAACAATCGCAAAAAACTCCACCGGCCAGACCGTCAGATTCATACAGCAATCGGTACACTGTTGTCGGCAGCGGATATGTTGAGCGTGTATGGCATACAACGAATCAACCTGCCGATCCACATCGGCACGCAATTGACGGTATTTGCAAATGACTTCATCCATCCGTTAAATTTTCCCGTCTCGGATTTTCTGAGCAATCGCGCGAAGTTGCGGCAAGGCGTGGTCGAAAAAGAGCTTGTAGCCCTCGCAGAAATAGCTGGGGGCCTTGTGTGTATCGGTCAGCATCGCGCGGTCTTTGGGGCAGCCGCCGCGACAAACGTCCAGATAGCGGCAGACGAGACATTTGTTGGCGATGTCGGTTTTCTTTCGGGCAAAGGTACGCTTGACATCCGAGCCGGCCAACTGCTCCATCGGCGTGTCCATAAGGTTGCCCAGCCGTGTGCCATCGGTCACATAAAAGTCGCAGCAAAACGCATCGCCGTTGTGCTCGATCACGATATAATCATTACAGCGACGGGCAAAGGTGCACTCGGTATGCGGACCGCCCAATAAGAAACTCAGCAGACTGTCAAACAGACGGATGCTGCGTTTACGAACGCCCTCGGCCAGCCAGCGGTCAAAAATCCGGCACATAAACCGGCCGTACTGCTGCGGTGTAATACTGAACGGCGCCGCCCGGCTCGGATCGTCAGCGTCTTTTTCCACACACGGCACAAACTGAAGAAACCGTACATCTATGTTCTGAAAGAAGTCATACAGCACATCGGGCTGTTCAACGTTCACATTATTGAGCAGCACGAGGACATTAAATTCCGCTTTGTGTTTACGGCACTTCTCCAGCCCGGCCATCACGCGGTCAAAGGTGCCGTTGCCGGCGCGATCTTTGCGATACACATCGTGAAGCTCCTTAGGTCCATCGACGCTGATACCGGTCAGAAACTTGTACTCGGCCAAAAACGCGCACCATTGGTCATCCAGCAAAATTCCATTGGTTTGCAAGGCGTTGGTTACCGCCTGCCCGGATGAGCCGTACTGCTTTTGCAGGGCCACGAGCCGCTTGTAAAAATCCAGCCCCATCAGCGTCGGTTCGCCCCCCTGCCAGGCGAAGCTGTTCTGCTCAAACCCCAGCGACAGATAACTTTTGACCAGCCGCTCCTGGACGGCTTGGCTCATTCGATGAGCGCCGCGGCCGAACAGCTCCGATTTGCAGGTATAAAAACAGTAGTCACAAGCGATATTGCAATCCGGCCCGGCGGGCTTGATCAACAATGTAAACGGACGAGCCATCCGCACTCCCCTATCGCGCCGCCTTGGCGGTAAACGGGCTAAGCTCGCGCAACCGGTTGATGATCGGAACGATCCGCTCTATCACAAAGTCCACTTCCTCCTGCGTATTGTATCGACTCAGGCTGAAGCGAATCGAGCCGTGTGCGGCCGTAAACGGAACGCCCATTGCCCGCAGCACATGCGACGGCTCCAGCGAACCGGACGTACAGGCCGAACCGGAACTGGCGCAAACGCCGAATTTGTTGAGCATCATCAGAATCGATTCGCCTTCGATGTACTCAAAGCTGATATTCGTGGTATTCGGCAGGCGGTTGTCCACGTCGCCGTTGACAAAGCAATCCGAACAGGCGCTCAAAATGCCCTGCTCCAGGCGGTCGCGCAGCGCCTTGACGCGGGTGTTTTCCTCATCCATATAGCGCATCGCCAATTCGCACGCCTTGCCCATCGCGATAATGCCCGGCACATTCTCCGTTCCGCCGCGACGTCCGGACTCCTGATGGCCGCCGTGCATAAACGTCCCGATGCGCGTTCCCCGGCGGACATACAATACGCCGATGCCCTTGGGGGCGTGCAGCTTATGCCCCGACAGACTCAACAGATCGATGGGACTGTCTTTCAGGTTCAGCGGAATCTTGCCGACGGCCTGCACCGCATCGGTATGAAACACCACGCCGCGTGCTTTGACGATCTCGGCGATCCGTTCAATCGGGAATACCGTCCCGGTTTCGTTGTTAGCCCACATCACCGACGCCATCGCCGTATTGTCATCAATGCGAAAACCGATCTGATCGATATCCAGCCGCCCCTGTCGATCTACGCCGATCTCCGAGACGCTGTAGCCGTGCCGTTCCAGATCACGGCAGGTCGCCAGCACCGCCGGATGCTCCACCCGCGTGGTCACGATCTTGCGCTTCTCCGGAACCATCGTCAGCGTTCCCTTAATCGCCGTATTATCGCTTTCGGTGCCGCAACTGGTAAAGATAATCTCTTCGGGATGGCAGCCCAGCAGCGCCGCGACCTGCTCGCGCGCTCGTGCAATATCCCGCGCGACGTTACCGCCGAACGAATGCATACTGGAGGGGTTCCCGTAACGCTGCGACAAATACGGCAGCATCGCTTCGACCACCTCGTCGGCCACCCGCGTGGTGGCGTTGTTATCCATATAGATCACATTATTCATAAGGCTTCTCCCGGCCGTTGATTATCTCATCAGTCTTTTAATTCTTCCACCGTCAGCGACTCGCTGACATACTCCTTCAGGCGCGCCTCAACAACATCCCGCATAGTAAACTCCGCCATCTTGCACTGGGCGCACATCCCGCGAAACGCCACGATGACCTTGTCGCCTTCGACATCGATCAATTCGACATCGCCGCCGTCGGCCCGCAGCGCCGGACGAATCTGCTCGTTGATGGTCTGCTGAATCAACTGAATCTTCTGGATATTGGTCAGCCGCGCCGGCCGAGTCGGTTTGGCCGCCGCGGAAGCGGTCTGCTGCTGTCCGACGACCTCGTCAATCAATTCGGCAATGCGGCCCTTACAGCCGCCGCAGCCGCCGCCGGCCTTGCAGTAATTGGTCACCTGCTCGACCGTGGTCAGATTGTTCTCACGAACGACCTTGCGAATCTCCTCATCGGTCACGCCGAAGCAGGTACAGACAATGACCCCTTTGGATTTTTCGGGGCGTTGGCCGCCCTTGCGTCGATAGTAATCCTCAATGGCCGCTTCCAGCGCTTCCTGTCCCATCACCGAGCAGTGCATCTTCTGATCGGGCAGTCCGCCAAGCCGTTTGACGATATCCTGATTGGTGATTTGAGCCGCCTGCTCCAGCGTCATGCCTTTGATCATCTCGGTCAGCACCGACGAGGAGGCCACCGCACTGGCGCAGCCGAACGTTTGAAATTTAGCGTCGGCGATCCGCCCTTCGCTGTCCAGTTTGAACGTCAGCGTCAGCGCATCGCCGCAGGCCATCGAGCCGACTTCTCCGACGCCGTCGGCGTCTTCAACCCGCCCGACGTTGCGCGGATTGAAAAAATGGTCCATGACACTATCGGTATAATTCCACATATCGTATCCTCTGCTCTAACAAGAACCGATGCCTTGTTCAAAATGAAAAAGGCAAAAAAGGTAAAATGACAAAGCAAAATTAAAAAAGATCAAACAGTCGGCATATTTTTGAATTTTTACTTGTCATTTTGATTTTTAATTTTTTAACGCTTGTTCAAAGTCCGCGATAATATCATCAATATGCTCGGTCCCGACCGACACCCGTACATAATCCGGCGTGACGCCGGCGTGCAATTGCTCTTCTTCGGTCAATTGCTGGTGGGTCGTGCTGGCCGGGTGAATCACCAGCGTCTTGCTGTCCAGAACATTGGCCAGATGGCTGGCCAGTTTGACATTATTGATAAATTTAACGCCCGCCTCAAGGCCGCCCTTGACGCCAAAGCCGAGAATGGCGCCTTGGCCATCGGGCAGAAACTTTTTCGCCAGAGCATAATTCGGATGCGACGGCAGGCCGGGATAATTGACCCAACTGACCGCCGGATGCGTTTCCAGATACTGTGCCAGTTTCAGCGCATTTTCGCAATGCCGCGGGGCGCGCAGATGCAGCGTCTCGACCCCCTGCAACAGCAAAAAGGCGTTAAACGGCGACAGGCACGCCCCCGTATCCCGCAAAATATGCGTGCGAATCTTGATGATATAAGCCAGCTCGCCCAGGGCCTCGACGTATTTCAACCCATGGTAGCTCGGATCCGGCTCGGTCAGCATCGGAAACTTGCCGTTGTCCCATGGAAACCGGCCCGAATCAATCACAATGCCGCCGATGCTGTTGCCGTGGCCGCCGATGATTTTCGTACACGAATGCACCACAATATCGGCGCCGTGCTCAATGGGCCGAAACAGATACGGCGAGGTGACCGTATTGTCGCAGATCAGCGGTACGCCGTGATCATGGGCAATCCGGGCGATGGCCGGGTAATCCAATACATCATTCTTGGGATTGCCGATGCTTTCTATAAATACCGCACGGGTATTGTCGCGCATCGCCTTGGCGAAATTGTTCGGCTCGTTGGGATCCACGAGCGTTACCTCAACGCCCATCTTCGGCAGTGTATGCGTAAACAGGGTACACGTGCCGCCGTACAGCGAATCGGACGAAACCACGTGCGAGCCGGCCGGAGCGATATTCAAAATCGCCGCGGTAATCGCCGCCATCCCGGAACTGAACGCGCAAGCGCCGACGCCGCCTTCCATCGCCGACAGCCGTTTTTCGAGCACATCCGTCGTCGGATTCATAATCCGCGTGTAGATGTTGCCGAATTCCTTCAGCGCAAACAAATCCGCCGCGTGCTGACTGTCGCGAAAGATATAGCTGCTGGTCTGGTAAATCGGCACCGCCCGACTGAGCGTATCCTGATCGACCGTCTGCCCGGCGTGAATCGCCAGCGTATCCAGTTTGTAGTGATTTTCTGTTTCTGCCATGATACTTATACTCCTTAGCGAATAAGGGGTTCGATAGCCAAAATCAAATATTACAAATAAAAGAGCAAAAAGACAGAATCCAAATCAAAACCAACTGTCTCCGAAAAAACTCGCCATAGGGCGGCATTTTTTATTTTTTCATTGTCATTTTTATTTTTTATCTTTGATTTTTAATTTTGCGACGGCACGATTTCAATCATCCGTTTTAGGGCTTTTCGGGCCTGGGCGGCGATGTCTTCGGAAACGGTGATGCGATGCTGCATATCTTCCAGCGACCAGAGGACTTTCTCCAGCGAAATCTTCTTCATATTCGGACACAGCGCCCGTTTGGAGGCCTTTACAAACCGCCGATCCGGGTACATCTTTTGCAGTGTATGGATAATGCCGCTTTCCGTCGCGATAATAAACGTCTCGGCCTTGCTTTTCGGGATAAAATTGAGCATCTGGCCGGTGCTGAGCAGTTCATCGGCGATGGCCCGCACGGCCGGCGTGCATTCCGGATGGGCCAGCACCACCGCGCCGGGGTATTCCTTTCGCATCGCTTCAACGGCCTCCGGCTCAATCCAGACATGCGTCGGACAGTAGCCTGGCCAGAGAATCATATCTCGGCCGGTTCGCTCGCTCACAAAAGCCCCCAGATTCTGATCGGGCACAAAGAGAATCGGCCGATCTTTCGGCAGAGAATTGACCACCGCCGCCGCATTGCTGCTCGTACAGCAGTAATCGCTCAGCGCCTTGACCTCGGCGGTCGAGTTGACATACGTAACGACCAACGCATCGGGGTGCTTTTCTTTCAGCGCCCGAAGCTGCTCGGCGTCGATCATATCGGCCATGGGACAGCCGGCGGTCTTTTCCGGCAGCAACACGGTCTTATCCGGCGATAATATCGCCGCTGTCTCGGCCATAAAATGCACGCCGCAAAACACAATCACCTCCGCGTCCGTCCGGGACGCCTGAATGCTCAGCCCCAGTGAATCGCCGGTGAAATCCGCGATGTCCTGCACCGGGCCGACCTGGTAATTGTGCGCCAAAATAACCGCGTTGCGATCTTTCTTTAACTGGTGTATGCGTTTAATAATATCCATTGTATTGCATTTATATCCATTTCAGAACAGCACGTCAAAACGCGCCCCGTTATTGATTGTTCTATCGGCTGTTGAATGAGCCTGTGCGTTACCCCATTATTGCTATTTACGAGGCGCCGGACTTGCGGCTCTTTTTGCGATAGACCAAATCGGGCTTGGAAATCGTAACAATCGTACCCGGCGGCACCGAATCGCGTATCCACACATTGCCGCCGATGACCGCCCCGGCGCCGATGGTGATATCGCCCAGAATTGTCGCCTCGGCGTAAACCGTGACATTGTCTTCGAGCGTCGGATGACGTTTGCGGTCACGAATAATCTGGCCCCGCTCATCCCGCGGAAAACTCAGCGCCCCCAGCGTAACGCCCTGATAAATCTTGACATTGTCGCCGATGATAGCCGTTTCGCCGATGACCACGCCGGTACCGTGGTCGATAAAGAAATTTCGCCCGATGTGCGCAGCGGGATGAATATCGATCCCCGTTTTGGAATGGGCGTATTCACTCATCATACGAGGAATCAAAGGCACTTCCAGATGATTCAGCTCATGGGCAATCCGATGAATCGAAATCGCCAGCAAATGCGGATAGCTGATGACGATTTCTTCGAACGATTTGGCCGCCGGATCGCCGTCGTAAGCCGCCTGCACATCCCCTTTGAGCAGTTCCCGAATAGCCGGGATGCGTCCCAGCAGCGTCATCGCATTTTGAACCGCCAGAGTGGCGCAATCACACGTGGGGCATTCCTGCATCCGGCAATTGTGACGCAGCGCCAACTCAATCTGTTCAGCCAGCTCCCGACGCAAAATCACGAGCAGTTCCATCACGACCGATTCGATGTTTTCCCGCGTTACGCGCCGCCGGCCCGTATAACCAGGAAAAAGCAGCTCCAGCAGCAATTCTATAGTGTGGACCACTTTTTCCTTGACCGGCAGATTCTTGACGTCGATAAAATTGATGCCGGAATCGCCTTCATACGTGCGGATTATATCTTGGGTAATCTGATTAATATCAGATCGGCTGTCAGGTTGACGCTCGGCTGCATCCATGGTTGATTACAAATTCGCGAACAATTCCGTTGAAAGATACCGCTCTCCGGTATCGCACATAATAAACACAATCGTTTTGCCTTTATTTTCCGGCAGGCGTGACAGTTCACAAGCCACATAAGCGGCCGCGCCGGCGCTAATACCGCCCAATATCCCTTCCTGTCGAGCCATTCGGCGGGCGGTATCCATGGCCTGTTCGTTGGTGACCTGCACCACCTCGTCATAAACCGATGTATTGAGCACATCGGAAATAAACCCGGCGCCGATACCCTGAATTTTGTGGACGCCCGGCCGGCCGCCGGACAAGACCGGCGATGCGGCCGGTTCCACCGCAACGACCCGCAAATCGGTTTTTTTCCGTTTGAGCGCCTCGCCGCAACCGGTAATCGTCCCGCCGGTACCGACACCGGCCACAAGAATATCAATCTGACCTTCCGTGTCATTCCATATCTCAAGCGCCGTAGCGCTGCGATGGATGTCCGGATTGGCCGGATTGGAAAACTGGTCAAGCATCAAAGCGTTGGGGATTTCACGACACAATCGCTCGGCCTGCTCGACCGCTCCGGTCATCCCCAAAGACGCGGACGTCAGCACCACCTCGGCGCCAAGCATTCTGAGCAGCTTGCAGCGTTCGACGCTGGTCGCTTCGGGCATAGTCAACATCAGCTTATAGCCGCGCGCCGCACAGACACACGCCAGCCCGATGCCGGTATTGCCGCTGGTCGGCTCAACCAAGACGGTCTCACTGGAGATCGCCCCGGCCCGTTCGGCGGCTTCAATCATAGCCACCGCAATCCGATCCTTCACAGAGCCGCAGGGGTTAAACGATTCCAGCTTTGCAAGAACGCTTGTCTCCGGCCCAGCCAGACGTTTGAATCGCACCAAAGGCGTCTTCCCGACGGTCGCCGTGATATCCTCATACACATGCGCCATCATTTTGCCCTTGTGCTATATGTTATAGTTGGCGGCCTTTTTGGAGCGAACGGACCGATCGACCAAATCAGCCAGTGTGTAAGATTCCAGCACGCGCGTAATCGAATCCTGCAGCTCATGCCAAATCTCCCGCGTCGCGCAGTCCGTGCAGCGAGGGCAAAACTCCGGATGTTCCAAACAATCGGCCGGAACCATCGGGCCTTCGAGCGTCAGAAACACATCCTTGAGAGAGATTTCCTGAGGCGGACGGGCCAACACGTAGCCGCCGCGCGGGCCGCGAATACTGCGCACCAGACCGGCCGCTTTCAGCATCGCAATGAGCTGTTCGAGATACTTGTTGGAAATGTCCTCGCGATCGGCGATCGTCTTGATTTGCATCGGTTTTTTGCCGTATTCCATCGACAGTTCCAATACCGCCCGCATCCCATATCGTGTTCGTGATGAAAGCTTCATAACCTATTTCTCCTGATAATCTATGGTTTCAGTAGTATTAATTGTCATATTACACACTTACTTATCTTACTTCAAGAAGTTTATCCATTTTTTGTGAAAATCAAAGTATTTTTTGGAGCCGCCGAGAAATATCGCTCAAATAAATCCTATGAAAGAAATATAAATATATTCAAACCTTTCTTTGTCTTTTTTTGTTTCATTGAAGTCCTCCTTGCTCTTGGCCGAGCCGATGGGTATAATCACCGCATTCCTTTTGTATTAACGACAAAAAATATTGCCGATATCAACTATTCAAGAGGCAGAAAATGAGAAATACATTCAGTCTCGCAATTCTCACTGTAACCCTGTCTATTTCAAGTGTCTTCGCCGAACGCACCGCCTTTGAGCCGACCAAACCCTGGCCGGATAACAACGGCGTCCACATCAATGCCCATGGCGGCGGAATCCTGTTTCATCAGGGGCTCTATTATTGGTTCGGCGAGCATAAGACCCAGGGACGTCGGGGCAATACCGCCCAGGTCGGAGTTCACTGTTATTCCTCCACCGATCTGTACAACTGGAAAGATGAAGCCGTCGCCCTGCACGTCAGCGACGATCCCGAAAGCGAAATCGTCCGCGGCTGCGTCATTGAGCGTCCCAAAGTGATCTATAATCCAAAAACCAAAAAATTCGTGATGTGGTTTCACCTTGAACTCAGAGGTCAGGGTTACACCGCCGCCCGTACCGCTGTAGCCGTCAGCGATACAGTAACAGGGCCTTATACTTATCTGCGCTCGTTCCGCCCGAACGCCGGCAAACACCCCGTCAATGTTCGGCCTCGTGATTTACGCCCCGGTGCGGAAAACTATTTCCATCGCGACATTGAATCCGGCCAGATGGCGCGCGATATGACCCTGTTTGTCGATGAGGACGGCAAGGCCTATCATATCGCCGCGGCCGAAGAGAACTATACCCTGCATATCTCCTTATTGACCGACGATTTTTTGGATTTTACCGGAATTTTCAGCCGAGTGCTGATACGGATGCACCGCGAAGCGCCGGCCATCTGCAAACGTAACGGACGCTATTACCTGCTGACCTCCGGTTGTACGGGCTGGGCGCCGAACGAAGCCTCCTATGCCGTAGCCGATGACATCTTCGGCCCTTATGAACCAATGGGCAATCCCTGCCGGAGCGTCAATCCTGACAATGGAATGGGGCCGGAATTGACGTTCGGCGGCCAAAGCACCTTCATTCTGCCCGTTGAAGGAAAGTCCGATGCCTTCATTGCTATGTTTGACGTATGGCAACCCCGAAATCCCATTGACGGAACCTATATTTGGCTGCCGATTGAGTTTGACGCTGACGACCGAATGGTCATTGTCTATAGAGAAAAATGGGACTTGTCTGTCTTTGACCCCCAATAAATCCAAGTTGAAGCTCAAAGAGGGTTTTTATGTCTGAGATATATATGCACGTGACCAAAATCGACGAGGCCGGCTACGACGCCGCCCTGCACGGCTTGGCGCACAACAAAAAGCAGTCCGTGGCCAAGATGCCCGGCGTGGCTCAAAAACTGGCCGACAAAGACGGCGGACACAACAAATTCCTCGAAAGCATCACCGTCTGGCTGGATGTTCGCGCCCCGCGCTACTGGTGGCAGGAAGCCGACACGTTTCGCCTGTCCACCAAACAATCCGAAAGCACGATGCACACCCTCACGGACGAGCTGCTGGCCGTCGATATGGAGGACGCTGCGGCCGTTCGCGCGTTTTTGGAGCAAAACTTTGAGCCGGACGCCTGCCCGCTCGACACGCTGCGAGCCATCTACGCCGCCGCGCATAACAAAGACCTCATCGGCGTCAAGAAACGCCTGCCCGAAGGATTCCTCCAGACGCGCCTGTGGTGTATGAGCTACAAAACCCTTCGCAACATCATCCTTCAGCGCCGCACCCATCGCCTGCCGCACTGGAAGCAGTTCGTCCGACAGACACTTGAGCAGATCGACCATCCGGAGCTGCTGCCCGGCCTGGCCCGCACGGCAAATTAAGGAGCCATAAAAAACAATTTGGCTGTTTTTCCACCACGAAGAACACGAAGATCACGAAGGAAATCTTATTTTTCACTACAATCTTCGTGCCCTTCGTGGTTCAATGATTCGTAAATCAGTCATTGAATTATTCACGGCCAAGATGGCCGTGCTGCAAGAATACAAATTCCTATGCTATTTAATTGCTTTACGATCTCGAAGCCGGCCTTGAGACCTGCCTGCTGTGGGCGAGAGCTGCTTACGACTGCGCAAAATAGTTTTTCAAATCCGCCGCCGCGACGGTGTCTTTGCGTTGAGCCAGCCGCTCATCGCCGCCGCTGCCGCCGCCGGTATAGACATCAAAGGCCTCTTGTCGAACGCCGTCCATCGTCTTGACCCGGCCAACCAGCCCGACATCGCACACGACACTGAGCGCACAGTTGTTCGGGCAACCGGAGATGCCGACGGTCAAATCGGTCTTTCCCCTCTGGGCCAGGGTCTCGGCCATCACCTCGGCTGCCGCCCGGCAGTCGGCCAGCCCCCGTGTACAGGTGCTGTTGCCCGGACAGGCGACAATCCGGGGTCGATGAGTCAGCGGATGCAGCGACGGCGGCAGATTAAACGGCACACGACTGTACAGATCGATGCCGTGCCACAGATTGATGCGCATCTGAACCGTCTGACCATCGGCCAGATTCGCCAGCATCATCGCCTGCTTACAGGTTATATCGCCGCCGAGGGTTTGCAGCGTCAACCGCTTTTGATACCCCGCCTGTCCGAACGAAAGCGGCACGGGCTTTTGCGGCAGCCGGGCTTTGTGTCTTTCAAATGCATCATTCAGCAAAGCTTTGAAGGGTACATTGCCCATTCGCTGTCGAATGTGTCGCAATCGCGCCGTTCGGCGATTCTCTCGGTCTCCATGTTCGGCAAAGACCTCCAGCGCCGCAAAGACCAGCGGCGCCGCCTCCTCGGGCCGAATCGACTCGTACAAGACAATTCCCGGCTGCGGCCGCGGCCCCAGCGAACCGGCGCCAATGACCCGAATCGACTCCGGCGATTGAGCCGCAAAACCCAGGTCCTGCAGATACGGCCGCGCCCCCGTACCGCCGCAGCCGGTAAAACTGATTTTGAACTTGCGCGGCAGGTCCAGCGTCCCAGCCGCCGACAACACCGCGTCCCGCACCTGTTCGGCCAGCGGCGTCATCTCCACCGCCTCCGGATCAAACCCGCAGCACGGACACACCGTGATGTTGCGAACAAAATCGCCGCACGCACCGAACGTTGAAATCCCGATCTCGGCCAGCGCCGCCTGCACCCCGGCCACATCCGCTTCGGCAATATTGTGCAGTTCAATATCCTGCCGCGTCGTGATATGAAGCGGCGTACCGCCGGTAAACTCCTCGGCAAGCTCAACAATCCGCCGAAGCTGTGTCGGCGTGATCCGTCCACCCAGAAAAGGAATACGCTGCATAAAAAATCCTTCCTGCCGCTGTGGATACGCCCCCAGCAGCCGTACAGGTCCGTATGGAACCAATGGTTTATACATAGTTTGCCGCTCGTCAATCATCAATCATCAATAATCAATAATCAATAATCAATTTCAAAGGTAATACTCCGGCAGATAATGGCGCTCGGTCAGCAGGTTGGCCACTTGTCCGGCCGCCTCGGACGGATTAAGCGGCACATTCAGCTTCAAATCCACATCCGCCGCCGCCAGGCCGTGCGCGCCGACGCCGATGATGAGATTTTCACCGGGATGATTCAGCGTGCGAAGCACTTGCAGCTCATAACTATCCAGATCGCTGACAGTCGTGATCAGGATCATTCCCGCGTCGGTAAACACATGCGCCACCTCGCCGAGCCGCCGCAGGTATTCATCGCGCAAATAGTTGCGGCTGATGTCTTCATCCATGCCCAATAAACTGTTGTCCAGCCCCAGATAATACACCTGTCGTCCGGCGGCAAACAGTTTTTCTTCCAGCGCTTGGGCCAGAGCGGCTTTGCCTGTTTGCGGCGGACCGGCGATCACCACCAGCGTCGAGCGCTGGCCGGTGCGATACGACCGCATCAGCGGCGTAATTCGACTTCGCCGCCAGCTTTTTTCGCGCTGCTGCACATGTTCGCTCAGTCGGTCGGCGGCGTTGCTTTCGGCCTGGAGCACCACCCCGCCGCCAGCGATGTGGTAATTGTCGATCAGCACAAAACGCCCTGTCTGCGCGATCTCGGCGGTCGGATCAAAGGCAATGGGTTTGAGCGTTTCCAGCACACACTCGGCCACATCGTGCCGCTGAATATGCCGTCGGTTCCGCTCGGTGGTCAGTTCCGATGCATCCAGCACGGTGCGAATCTGACGCAGCCAGACCGGCGCCCGCGCTGTGCCCAGCTTGAGCAGATAGCGTTTGTTGAAAATCATCGGCTCGCGCCCCATCCAGAACAAGTTGACGCGAAGCTGACGGGCTGTCGCCGGCGGCGACTCATCGGTGCGTACCAGTAATTCGCCGGGCCGAACATAAACCTGCTCGCGCAGGGTAACGCCAACGGCTTCGCCAGCCGTCGCCTCATGCACCGGCGGAGCATTGAACGCCTCGATGCTTGCAATTGTTGAGCGTTTGCCCGATGGATAAAACACCACCGCATCGCCGACACGCAGCGTACCGGTCTCGATGCGCCCGGCGAAAATTCGCCGGTTGTCGCCCTGCTCGGTAAACTTATAAATGTCCTGGATGGGTAGCCGCAGGGGTTGGCCCACCCGCGGCGGTTCTTTTTCAAAGCCGTCCAGCGCCTCCAACACGGTCGGCCCGTCATACCACGGCATCGCATCGCCTGCCGCAGCGACATTGAAACCGTCCCGGGCGCTGATGGGAATAAAATGCCGCGGTGCAATCCCCGTCTGTGTCAGAAAAGCGGAAAACTCCGACCGGATGCGCTCAAACACACGGCGGTCATAACCGGCCAAATCCATTTTATTGACGCAGACAATGGCCTGTCGAATGCCGAGCATTCCCAGCAAATACCCGTGACGTCGCGAGTTTTCCTGTACGCCCTCATGGGCATCAATGACCAGCACCGCCGCCTCGGCCCGCGCAGCGCCGCTGATCATATTTTTCAAAAACTCAATATGTCCCGGCGCATCGATCAGAATGTACTCGCGTTTTTTCGACTTGAAAAAACACCGCGCTGAATCAATGGTAATCCCCTGCGACTGCTCATCCTTGAGTGCATCCAGCAAAAAGGCATATTCAAACGGACGGGCGTGATACGCGCACTGCGCCTTGACCGCCTCCAGTTTGCCTTTCGGAAGCGACTGCGTATCGGCCAGCAACCGTCCGATCAGCGTGCTTTTGCCGTGATCGACATGCCCGATGATGACAATATTCATCTTCTGCGCACCCTGCGTGCCGTTCTTTATCATTTGGCTTTCCAGTACAGTGGACATAACAACCTCTCTATAGAAAATAGTTCCGCCAAAGGCGGCTCCATAATTTTACATTTAAGATTTTACATTTCTTACATATATCCTTCGCGGCGCAGCGTCTCCAGACCGCCGCCGTCTTCGGCGTCCTGCTGTCGGCCGGAGCGTTCGGCGATATTGCTGAATTTGCCGCTGCGCAGCTCCTCGATAACCTCGCGGACGTTTTGGGCCGTCGAATCGACCGGCCCCGTACACGGCGCACAGCCCAGCGACCGGTAGCGTTTGCCGTCGCCTTTGTCAAAATACAGGTCGATGATCGGAATATTCTCGCGTTCGATATATTCCCAGATATTCAACTCCGTCCAGTCCAGCAGCGGATGAATCCGCACGTGCGTGCCGGGAGCAAAGTCGGTGTTGAACTGATTCCACAACTCCGGCGGCTGCTCGGCGATATCCCACTCGCTGTGGGTATCGCGCGGCGAAAAATAGCGTTCCTTGCTGCGGCTGCCCTCTTCGTCGGCCCGCGCGCCGACGATCACGCCGGTAAACGGCTCGCCGCCGTCTTGCCGTTCATAAGCGCCGGTTTTGTGGTTCAGCGCCCAGCGCGGCCATTCGCCGCTGAGGGTATGCTTGAGCGTTTCGCTTTTGAGCCGTTTGCAGCAGACCAGACGCGACAGGTTGCCGTCGGGAAAGGTGTGTTTGTGCTCCAGGGCTTCAACGTCCTGACCGACAATCAGATTCAGCTTCCACTTCAGGGCAAAGGTGTCGCGGTACTGAATCATCTCCGGAATCTTAAATCCGGTATCGATGTGCATCAGCGGGACCGGCACATGTCCGAAAAACGCTTTGCGCGCCAGCCAGAGCAAAACCGTACTGTCCTTGCCGATGGACCAGAGCATCACAAGCTGCTTGAACGACCGGTACGCCTCCCGCAATATATACACGCTCTGAGCTTCCAGCACATCCAATTGCGTCATCGTCTTTGTCATTGTTTGATTCCTTTATTTATCATCATCAGCGAAAGCGGATTCCACAATTTTGATCTTTGATTTTTAATCTTTATTTTTTTTCAAATGCAGTCCGCATTCTTTGTGTTCCGGCGCCTCCCACCACCAGCGACCGGCCCGCACGTCTTGTCCGGGTTCAATCGCCCGGGTACACGGCGCACAGCCAATGCTCGGATAGCCGGCGTCATGCAAACGGTTATAAGGCACATTGCCGGAGCGAATCGCGTCCCAGGTCTGCTGCTCGGTCCAATCGGCCAGCGGACAGGCCTTGATCAGCTCGAACTGCTCGTCCCACTGGAAAAAATCGAGTGCTTGCCGTGTAACCGACTGCTCGCGCCGCAGGCCGCAGACCCAGAGTTGACGGCCGGCCAGCGCCCGCCGCAACGGTTCGACCTTGCGGACCGTGCAGCAGTGTTTTCGAAGTTCAACGCTTTGATAAAACAAATTCGGCCCATACCGATTGACCATCTGTTCAACCGCCTGATAATCGGGAAACAGCAGCCGAATCCGCAGGCCGTACCGTTCCTGCGTCCGCGCCATGACATCATAGGTCTCCTGCGGCAAACGTCCGGTATCGATGGTAAAAATGTCAATCCGAGCGGGCAACGCAGCCAGCATACCCGTCAATACCTGATCTTCGGCCCCGAAACTGGTGGCCATCGTCGCCTGGTCGCCGAACCGATCAACGATAAGCCGCAATCGACCGACGGCGTCCAGTTTGCGCGCCGCCTGATTCAGTTGTTCAATCACCTCATGTGTTTCGCTGTGTCGATTCATACGCACCTCAAATCTGATAATCCGGGGGCGGCGTCTTTCCGAAATGCAGGCGATTCCACAGCCGCTCGTGAACATAAAACGCCCCGATCTTCATCAGGGTATCCAGTACCCCGATTCCCACCGCCGTATTGATTTCCCGTGTGACGGCCAACGCCACCAGAAATGTCACGCCGGATCCCAACGCCCGATAGCTGACGGCCTTGGCAATACTTCTGACATGCGACTCTCTCATTTCCTTGTATTCCTATTATTTCAGTAGTGTATATGTTGAAAAAAATTATATAATGTAATTCGGCTCACCTGAGGCACAGCTCTCAACTTCCCGCCGGACCATTTCTTCGAGTGTACACGCCTCAAAAATCCGTGTTACCGCCGTATTGGCCTCTTGAATGAGCGAGCCAAGCACGCGCTGGCCGTCCGCCTGGGCACTTGACGGTTCAGAAAATTCGGACGAGCGATGTTCAAGATATGACACAATCTGGGCAAGCGTGATTTCATTCGCCGGGCGAGCCGGCACATAGCCGCCCGCCTTGCCGCGAATAGACGTAACGAAGCCGCCCTGCTTGAGTTCATTGAGAATGATCTCAAGAAAACGCACCGGCAAATTATGCCGAGCAGCCAGCTTTCGAGCGGTTATCGGCCTTTGAGAACCGGCCAAAACCAACTCATACAATGCTACAATGGCATATCTGGATTTCTTTGAAACGTCAAAATTCACAAATACCTCACTGTTATCATCGGAATTATGATATAAATTAAACCAACTTTTGTGATTGATTGCAAGACAAAAACTAAAAAATAAATAAATATATCTAAGCACTTTAGGATATGGTATAAGTTTAATATAAGTGCGCATAAAAAAAGCAGCGGCAAGGAGGAAACCGCTGCTCATTCCCAGGCATAGAACCTGGCATTAGAAGGAGGAGGAGGGTAATGTTCTTATTTCAAAGTTCGCTTTACTTTACGCTCTTACTCGTTTCACTTCTTCTTACGTTCTATATCGGCCTTTGTTCTCAGTAATTTTACCCATTTTTAATAAGGAAATCAACCCATCTCCACAAAAAATCTGCAAATTCATTCAATATCATTAGTTAAGACGCCGCCCAACCGGCAATTATTGGTGAAAAAAACAGTTCAATAAATAAATTGTCCCAAAAAAGAGGATATTTTCCTTCAGTTTCGACGCAAAAAAAGCCGTATGCTTTGCCGGTGGAGGAAAAATTTGCTTTGGGCGCTCGGAACGATACAATCAAATCAAACCATTCGACTGGGAAAGGGTCTGTTCGCCAATGCGTCTGTATTTAAGAAAAAAACAGCGAATCGTGAAGGAGCGGGATTTCAAGACGATTTTTGCTCATAAGTGCTTTGTCAGCAATAAGATGATGCGACTTTATGCCGCCGGAAACGGGCTGGATTTTCCGCGATTCGGGATTTCAATCAGCCGAAAATGCGGCCCGGCCGTCGTACGCAACCGCCTCAAACGCCTGGCTCGCGAAGCGTTTCGTCTGAACCAGCACGATTTGCCCGCCGGTCGCGACTATCTTTTAATTTTGACCGCCCGCAAGCCGATAAATAAGGAATGGTCAACATCTGTGATGAAATATCACACGTTTGAATCGCATTTTTTGAAACTGGTAGAAGTGTTGTCAAAAAAACCGTGTTTTCAGATCGACTGCCAAGAACAGAAAACAGGACCGGAAAACCATTGAGCCGACCGGAGAAACAACCCGCTCTGCTGCCAATCGGCAAAGCAGCCCGTCAGGCGGGGCTGTCGCGCCAGAGCGTCCAGTATTACCTGATGCTGGGCCTTCTGGAGGCCACCGAAACCACGCCGAGCGGGCGGCGACTTTTTGACCGCAACGCGATTGAACGGCTGCGTCTGATCAAGCAGCTCAACGCCAGCGGATACACCCTCCGAGCCATCCGCGAACTGTTTTTGAAACAGCATAAACCGCTGAAAGGAAAGGACCTATGACAGATTATCAAACGCAGCAACGCCGTCGCAATATGGTGGTCGGTGTGTTTGTTCTGCTGGCGTTTGCCGCCTTTGTATGGATGCTGATCAAGTTTCGCAATCTGCCGTTGTATGCCACGCAGTTTCGCTCGTTTATCGTCCACGTCGATTTTTCCGAAGCGCCGGGCATCCAAAAAGATACGCCCGTACAGTATTGCGGCTATCAAATCGGCCGGGTCATCGCGGTCAAACCGCCGAAACTGGAGATCGATCAACAGGGTCGATCCATTCCCAGGGTACGCGTCGAGATCGCGATTGAGAATAAATTTTTGGGGGACATCCCCGATCACGCCGAGGCGATGATTATCCGCCGGGGGCTTGGCAGCAGTTACATTGAGCTGAAGATTGATTCGGATGTGCCGGTGGCCGGCCACCTGAAGCCCGGCTCGGAACTGAAAGGCAGTGTCGGCGTCGCCAGTGAATTTTTCCCGCCCGAAGTCCAGAAAAAACTCGAAAACCTCGTCGATTCGATCACCGTCCTGTCGCAAAACACCAATGCCATCATCGGCGATACCGATAATCGAGCCAATATTAAAAAATCCCTTGAAAATGTCACCGCCGCTACCGCTCAGGCCGTTGATACCCTCAAATCGCTCGAATTGTTTGCCGATACGGGAACCGAACGGCTTCAGGACGCCGCGGCCAAACTCAGCGAAACACTGGACTCGATTCGCGGCCTTTCCGAAGTCGGCGCCGCACAGATCGAAGCGGTTGCCGTCAGTCTGGACAATACCCTCAGGGAATTTCGATTGACCCTGTCGAAAATCCATTCCGGCTCCGGCTCAGCCGCCCGGTTCCTCAACGACGGGCGCCTGTACGAAAACCTGCTGGACAGCAGCAAAGAACTGGAGCTGGCGCTGGACCAAATCAAAAAGTGGGCCGCCGAGGCCCGCGAAAAAGGCATCCGCATAAAATGGTGAGAGATTGCAAAGAATCAAAATCACCGATTTACGAATAATTAAACCACGAAGATCACGAAGGAAGTCCTTTTTACGACACTAAAATCATCGTGTTTCTTCGTGCCCTTCGTAGTGAAAAAACAGTCAAATTATTATTTTACGGCTCCTGAGCAGCCTCAATTCGCAATTCTTAATTCTTAATTCACCACGTCTGTGTCATTGTAAAGGTCAGCGTGGTCGTGCTGTCGGCGTTGACATCCACCTTGAAACGACAGGTAAAGGCGTCTTTCTTTTCATACGGCAGCGAGCTTTTATCAATCCGCCAGTTGACATAACGGGGAATGATCTCATCCACGAACACGGACACCGGCTCCTCTTTGCGGTTGCGGATTTCGACGCTGCGGGTAAAGGTGACGAATCGGTCGCCGCGCCGCTGGTCGGTAATCTTTTGTTCGGGCACGACGTCGAAGGCGTCGCCGATATACAGCGACAGTCTTTCACGTCGAGCGGTGTGATCGATCTGGTCTTCACCGACAAACTCAAGCGTCCCGTCGGCCGGATCCGCCTTGAACACCCGCACCCGCCCCTTGGGCAGTGCAATACCCAGGGCGTGCTGCTCTTCATTTTCGAATTCGATTTTAACCTGGACTTTGTCGCTTTGCCGCACCTGCCACTGATTGATGGAGGTCGTATAGACCAGCTGTTTGTCCACCGGTACGCCGCGGGCGGTTTCAATCAGTTCAATCTGCTTGATCTGCCGGTTTTGAAGCGTGGATTTTCGGCCGAGCGTATAAAGATGATACTCCATAAACGGCTTTTCCTCAAACCCCGCCGCGTCGGCCGCCATCGCCGATCGTACCATAATCGACTCCGGTCTTGGCTGTACCGGCGGCTGAAGTCGGCGCACATCACCGGCAATCAGCTTGATGGTCGCATCGGGATAGGCCGCCCCGCTCTGGTTGTTGATGGTAACCCAGCCGGAAAAATCCAGGGCGTCTTCTTTGTCATTCAAGACCGCCGAATAATCCGCCTTCCAGCCGATGGCCTCGGTGGTGTAGGTCACCTGACAAAGATGCTTGCCGGGTTTTTCGGCGTGAGCCAGCCAAACGAGCGTCGGGCGCGTCAGCAGGTCTTCGGGCTTCTTATCCAGTTCAATTCGCTCGACGGAGGCCCGACTGACAATATGCAGTTGGCCGGACGATTCATCCTGCACAATCAGATCGCCGCCGATGGCCGCGGTCAGTACGCCCTTGAGCAGGCTGGCCCCGCTGGAGCCGCTGCCTTTGACCAGCAGACTGACCGGCTGGTCGATATAGCGCTTCAGCAGACTGTCGGTGTTAACCAGATCATACTCATAGTTCTGCTCCAGAATGGACACCGCGTCCGGATCCGTCAGACACAAAAAGTTCACGCTGGTCGGATCAATCCGCTCGGCTACACCGGTAAACTGCATTCGGTTCAGCCCCCGTTCAAAGGACATCTCCCGCTGCTCTTTGACCACCCCGAAATTGTCATTGTAAATGGTAACAGCCATATCCTTGGGCGTTTCGGCCACGGCGCCCGCGGCCAGGACCAATGCCCCCGTTAATGCCGATACATTGCGACTTGTTTTCATAGCTTGGTCTCCCAAAATTCAAATGAACCGTTTCGCAGCGGACAGCGCCTGACTGCCCCTTGATATACTGTAGCCCCCAAAAGCGATTGTGGAAAGTAAAAGTTGTGTAAAACAAAATTCAATCAGGCTCTCCACGGCTCAGCACATAGGATAAAAGACCCAAAAGGGCATCTTTTGAGGCGGAGTCGGGCAATGGATTGAGACTGTCTTTGGCGGTTCGGACATAGGCTTCTGCGCGGCTCAGGGTATAGGCTGCGGCGTCGCTTTGGCGAATGGCACGGCCCAGCGCCGCCAAGTCCGACTGTTCGGCAAATCGCGAAAATTCAGCTTGCCGCTGCCGCTGGTCGCCCTGTCGGAGCCAATAAATCACCGGCAGGGTCAGTTTTTCATGAAACAGATCCGTGCCGAGGGTTTTGCCTTCCTGGGCCGAGCTGCCAAGAATATCAAGCAGGTCATCGGTGATCTGAAAGGCCATCCCCAAGGCCATTCCGTATTGCCGCGTGCTTTGGCAGACCGACGGCTCGGCACATCCGGCCAACGCGCCCAGATAGCAACAGCCACCGAACAGCGATGCGGTTTTAGCCTCGATAATCGTCAGGTATTCGGACTCGCTGAGGTCACGATCGCCTTTGCGAAGATTTTGCCGGATTTCACCGGTACAGATGGCCTCGGCGGTCTGACACATGACCTCGGCCGCACTCGGCAGATTCAGTGCCGCGGCCATTGCGAAGGCCCTGCTCAAGATATAATCGCCCAGCAGCACCGCCTGGGTATTGCCCCACAGCACATTGGCGCTGGTCTGCCCACGGCGTGTGCGGGCCTGGTCGATGACGTCATCATGCAGTAAAGAAGCCAGATGAATCATCTCGACAATCGCGGCCAGTTCGATGTGATCCGTCTTCAGCGGGCCGACGGCCTGTCCGCTCAACAGCGTCAGGGCGGGGCGCAGCATTTTTCCGCCGCTTAAATCAAGCTGCGCCAGATAATCGCCGACGGGCCAAACCGCACCGGTCAGCACATCGCCGATCCGCTCGCGCACACGACCCAAATCGTCGGCAATCGGACTGAACAAGGTCGGCAAATCCACAGGATGGGGGTCGGTGGTCTTCACGCTCGCTCAATTCAGGAATGGGCCGCCTTAAAGAACAGATTCCGAAGCCGTTTGGTCATCGGACCGGGTTTTCCGCTGCCAATGGGACGTCCGTCCATTTCCACCACACCGATCACCTCGGCGGCTGTACCGGTCAAAAACATCTCATCGGCCAAGTACAGATCAAACCGCGTCAGGTTCTTTTCAATGACACAGACGCCGTCCTGTTCGGCCAGCCGAATCACGACACGGCGGGTGATGCCGTCCAGCGAGCCGGCCTGTATCGGCGGCGTATAAACCGTTCCGTCTTTAACGATGAACACATTATCGCCGGTGGCCTCGGCCACATACCCCAGATGGTTATACATAATCGCCTCGCCGACGCCGGCATCGACGGACTCAATTTTGGCCAGGATGTTATTCAGGTAATTGAGACTTTTAATCTGCGGCGGCAGCGCCAGCGGATGGTTGCGAATCGTCGAGGCGCTGACCACCTTCATTCCGGTCTCGTAAAACGCTTCGGGATAAAGCTGGATATTGTCGGCAATAATAATGACCTTTCCGTCTTTGCACACAAAGGGATTCAGTCCCAGGTCGCCGACGCCGCGGGTCACAATCAGACGGATATAGCCGTCTTTGACCGCGTTGGCTTTGACGGTCTTCTCAACCGCCTCGGTCATTTGCTCAAGGGTCATCGCTATGGGCAGTCGAATGACGGCGGCCGATTCATACAGACGCCGCAGATGGGCCTGTAATTCGAAGACTTTGCCGCTGTAAACGCGGATTCCTTCGAACACGCCGTCGCCGTACAGCAAACTGCGATCAAACACCGACACGACGGCGTCTTTTTCGTCCACCAGACCCTGATCCAGCCATATCTTTAAGGCCATCCTGTTCTCCACTAATCGTATTTTGATTGTCTTTTTCTATTTACCCCACTTTTCCATCGCAAAGCCGGATTACCCGCTGGGCACAAGCCGCGATCCGCTCATCATGCGTGACCATCACAATCGTTTGACCGTCTCGATGCAGGGCTTTGAGAACCTCTAAGATACCAGAACCGGTCTGAGAGTCAAGATTTCCTGTCGGTTCGTCAGCCAAAAGGACTTTCGGCTGATTGATCAGGGCACGCGCCAGGGCGGCTCGCTGGCGTTCGCCGCCGGACAGTTCATAGGGCTTGTGCCGCAGCCGCTCCTTCAGACCAACCTGTTCGAGCAGGTGTTCGGCCCGTTGCACGGTGCGGTTACGAACAGCCAGCCACCGCAGCGTTCCGGCCGAGGCCATCGCCGGAACCAACACATTTTCAAGCACATTTAATTCGTTAAGAAGATGATAAAACTGAAACACAAATCCCACCGTCTTGTTCCGAAATCGGTCGAGTCTGCGTCCGCTGAGCGTATTTAATCGGATTCCATCAAACTCCACCGTGCCGGACGTGGGACGATCCAGCGCGCCGAGAATGTGCAGCAGCGTGCTTTTGCCGCTGCCGGACGCCCCGACAATCACCAGAAACTGGCCCGCTTGAACGGACAAATCCACCCCGCGAAGCACCTCAAGCGTGCGTTTGCCCATTTTGTACGATTTATGTACCTGGCTGGCTTTTAATATCGCCGTCATTGTATTACATCCTTTGTGCTTCCAACACCCCAAGACATCGCTCTGGGTTCACGACAATTTAGATTATAAGTCCCGTAGGGACGAGAGTAAATTAGCCGGTGGCGTAAGCCACCGGTGGGCATACCCTTCAACCCCAAAGCCCCGTAGGGGCGACAGGATAATGCCGTTTACTTTCGCCCCTTCAGGGCTTAAGTTCCATACACTCACCTATACCGGAGGCTCACGCCTCCGGCTAAATCACCTAAAACCCCTTCGGGGTTATCAATTAACCTTTTTGCATTTTCATCATATTTGGCTAACCTGCAAGGTTTCGACAGGTCGTTTGAGTCCGGCCTTGAAGCTGGGCGCTGCGCCGCCGACCAGGCAGGCGACCACCGCGGCCGCAGCGACAGCCGCCAGCAGAACCGGATCAATTCGATTTGGAATATCGCCGATGGCATAGACTGAGCGATCCCATAACTGCCAGCCGTAACGGTGATGCAGCCAATTTTCTATTGCATTCACTCGCCAGAGAAAAAGACAGCCCCCCGCCGCACCCATCAACGCCCCGATCAGACCGGTCAGCACGGCGAACCCCTCAAAGACGACCACCACGCCGCCGACGGGAACGCCGATACTGCGCAGGATGCCGATATCGCGCCCGCTGTGGCTGACGATCATATAGAGCACAACGAACACAATAAAAACCGTAATCACACCCAGCATCAAAAACAACAAGATCAGCATCGCCTGCTCTTTTTCCATCGGGGCGATCACGCTGCGGCGGTTCTGCTGCCAGCTTTCAACCACCACCTGATCCAGCAATTCGCCGCCTGGTTCACTGCGGAAAGCCGCAACGTGCTCCTGCCACAGGGTTCGCACGCGCTGGACGCCCCTTGCAAGCGACATGCCCGGCCTGAATTTGACGGAAATTTCATTGACCCGACGCAACGGACTGTCCATCGCACACAATGTCTGAGCGGTCTCAAGGGGAATATAGACGGCACTGGCGTCCACCTTCACCAGACCGGTATGACTGTTGTCGCTGTAGTAAAAGGTGCGGCTGCTGACCATATCCGTCCCGGCGCGGGCCAGTCCCCCGCGGATATTCAGCGGAAAACTGCTGACGATCAATTGATAAGGAAACGGCTCGGCCTCGTGCAGATAATTGCCGTCCGGGCCGCGACGGACGACCTGGTCGATGCCGATGACACATCCTTCCAGCGACGGGTCATACAACGGGACGAAGGCCTGTTCGGGATGGTCGCGTCGGAAATGGAGACTCTGGCCGAAACCGGTCACCTGGGCATGTCGCTGCGGGTCAATGCCGACAATCTCAATCCCCATATTCCAGCCGCCCGGCTGGGACATCAGACCGACCTGGCGGACCACCGGGGAGACGGCCTGAACAAACGGCTCTCGTTCAAGCTGCTCAATAAACGGCTCATAATAGCCGAAACCCACCAGCGAATCGCTGCTGATGACGCAATCGCCGACGTAGCGATGGTTTTTGTCGCGAAACTCCTGCACCAGACCGTTCATCACGGTCATCACAACCACCACGATAAATACGCACAGCGCCACGGACGCGACCGCCAGAATCGTGATCGGCCGTTTGCGAAAATAACGCCATGCCAAAATCCATTTGTACATTTTAGTTCTTAGTTCTTAGTTCTTAGTTCTTAGTTAAAGCCACTTAACTCAAAACTCAAAACTAAAAACTCATAACTTCTGCTTTTTATTCATATCGTAAAATGTCCACCGGTTTGATGCGGGCGGCGGCAATCGCCGGAATCAGCGCCCCCAGTGCCGCAGCCAGGACACCCGCCGCGGAAATCCACCACACTGACGACCAATTGACCGTGTTGGGAATCTGCGAAAACATATAGGTGCTGGCCTGCCAGACCTTCAGGCCGAAAGCCGCACTAACGGCCTGCTCGATGGCATTGATATGATGCGTAAAGACACACCCCAATCCGATGCCCAGCGCCGCCCCCAGCGCCCCGGCCAACACCCCGAAAAGAATAAAGATCAGCGCCACCGACAGGCTGCCCAGGCCGCAGCTTTTCAGAATCGCAATATCTTTGCGCCGCGTCATCACAATCAGATAAAAAATGCACAGCACCAGCAGGATAATACCCAAGCTGACCAGTCCGAAAATAAACAGCAGCACCCGCAATTGTTTGTGATACTCGGCGATCAACTGGGCCTGCATCTGTCGTGTGGACTGAATCTCGACCCGGCTGAACCACGCAAATCGGTCATATGCAAATTGATTCCACACCCCCCGCACCACCGCCATTGCAGCGTCTTCATCGGTCCCCGGAGCAAGACGGATTTGAATCACATCGGCTCCGGCAGGCGCTCCGGGGTACAGCAGCCGCGACATCGCCTTTATCGGCAGATAGACAAACGACTCGTCAAAATCGCTTACACCGGTGGTTACGACATCCGCGATATGAAAACGAATGACCTGACGGCGAAACCGCGGACGGTCGCCGACGGCCAAGTCCGTCTGCTGAGGCTGAGCCGTCCCTGTCGTCAACACCGCCGGTTTGCCTAAAAAATCGCGAATTTGTTCCATATCGTAGCGATCGGTCTTTTCGTCCGGGCGGGCCAGCACGCCGATGCCGACCATGCCGCCGATTTGACCGTTGGGCCAATCGCCGAAATCAATGTCCTGCGGCGGCACATCGTTTTGGACGAGCAGCGCCTCGGCCAGTGGGCTGACCGCCAGCCGCCGCGGCAGTTCAATCCCCCATACCTTGACCGGACGCACCCGACCGGGCGCGCTGAGCAGCAGACCCTGCCCGCTCAACACAGCGGTGGCCGCCTGCACCGCCTGCGTGGCTTCGAGCTGTTCAATCAGCGCGTCATAATCGGAAATCCGCACGCCCGTCGGCGCCTGAATCAGCACATCCCCCAAATGACGTCCAGCGCTGTTTTCAACCGCGTCAATGAAACCGGTAAACAGACTGTCAGTTACAATCAACAGCGCACAGCTCAGCGCCACGGCCGCGACGCTGAGCAGTACCATCAACCGCCGCTGGAGATATTTCAGGCATAATATCCATCCGATATGCTTCATTTGGCGCTCTTTGGGCGGATCCGGCCCGCCTTACAGGATTTCCTTTTCCGGCTTTGCCGACGACGGTCTGAGCAGCGGGAACAAAATCACATCGCGGATGCTCGGCGCGTTGGTCAGCAGCATCATCAACCGATCCATGCCGACGCCCAGTCCCCCCGCCGGAGGCATCCCGTATTTCAGAGCCGTGATAAAATCATCGTCCATTTTGGCCATCGATTCCTCGTCCGGCAGCCCGCGAAGCTGCCGCCGGAAGTTGACCTCCTGCATATCCGGATCATTCAGTTCAGTATAGGCGTTGGCCAGTTCCATCGTCCCGACAAACAGCTCAAACCGCTCGGCAAAGCGAGGGTCTTTTTTGCTCCGGCGCGTCAAAGGACAGATCGCCGCCGGATAATCCATCACAAACGTCGGATTGATCAAATGCTGTTCGACCACGGACTCGAACACCTCATTGACCACCACGGCGTCATCTTTGTTGGATTCATCAATGCCCAACTGCCGCGCCCGGCTACGGACCGAGGCCATATCCTCCATATCACAGTCGGCGTATTCTTTGAGCAAATCCGCATACCGCGCCCGCCGCCACGGACGGGTATAGTCAATCGTCATTGAACCGAACGGCAAGGTCGATGACTCGCAGTGCCGCTCAATCAGATGCCCGACCATTTCCTCGGTCAATTCCATCATCACATTGTAATCGGCATAGGCCTGATACAATTCCATCATCGTAAATTCAGGGTTATGCCGCGTACTGAGACCTTCGTTACGGAAATTGCGGTTAATTTCAAAGACCTTTTCCATTCCGCCGACCAGCAGCCGCTTAAGAAACAGCTCCGGGGCAATTCGCAAATACAGGTCCATATCCAGCGTATTGTGATGGGTAACAAACGGACGCGCCGCCGCCCCGCCGGCCAGAGTCTGCATCATCGGCGTTTCGACTTCAAGAAATCCCTTCTCGGTCAGAAACTGACGAATCGACGCGGTCATCGCGCTGCGCAACTTGAATCGGTCCATCACCTCCGGATTGGCCCACAAATCCACATACCGCATCCGGTAACGCATATCCACATCCGCCAGGCCGTGAAATTTCTCCGGCGGCGGCAGCAGCGCCTTGCTCAGCAGCGTCAGCGACTCGACCCAGATGGTGATTTCGCCGGTTTTGGTTCGTCCCAGCGCCCCCTCTGCGCCGACCACATCCCCCAGATCCAGCAGTTTCATCTCATCCCAGCGGTCGGCCAGCAGCTTTTTGCTCAGCCCCAGTTGAATCGTACCGCTCGAATCCCGCAGCGTGATGAAAATCAGTTTGCCGATGTCGCGCAGCAGCACAATCCGCCCCGCGCATCGCGCGCGTTGGTCTTCGCGGTCGTCGGCGTAACCGGCCTTGACGGCCGCGGTCGGCTCGACGCCGTCAAAACGATCGCCGTAGGGATCCACCTCCAGCGCCCGCAGCTTGTCCACTTTTTCTCTGCGTTGTTGTTCAAACTTGTTTCGCGATGTCTGTTCGGTCAATCCGATATATCCTTTCCTGTTCTCAGAAGCCCAGAAGCCGGACTCTCTCGTGCAAAATCACCTCAGAAGTCGGAATTCAAAGGCAGCAACACCTCGTTGTCTTCCGTTTCGCCGTCGCCTGCGCCGCGCTGGACGGCGATGGGTTTAAACTCCTGCGGCGGTTTCACGGCCACCTCTTTGCCTTGAGCAAGAAGCTGAGCCTGCGCCACCATCAGCGCCGTGGCCAGTTGCGGGTCGGACTGCAACGTCACCTCCAGTGAATGCCGCACGGGCATGTCGCCGTCCTCGTCGTGATCAGCGCGGAACAGCACGTCGTTATCCCGCTGCAAATCCAGCATCGTGCGCAGTTCATTGCTGTACATCTTGACTTCAATATCCGGGGCAATCCCCCAATCGTCGCGTCCGAGCCGTTCCATCTGATAGCGATTTTTCACCTGCTGATCGCTGGGTAAATGGTAATAGGCCACGGTATATTTCAGTTGGGAGCCGCCGCCGGTAACGGGCGTGACGACCTGGACGCTGCCTTTGCCGTAAGTGCGTTCGCCGACCAGGATCGCTCGCCGATGCTGGGCGTCCTGCAGCGCGCCGGCAACAATTTCCGACGCACTGGCACTGGCGCCGTTGATCAGAATCGCCAGCGGATAATCGGGATGCGTCCCGCTGCGCCGGGCAATCTCATATGTCGCCAGCCCGTGCCGGGGGTTGCTTTTGACAATGACCCCTTCACGCACGAACAAATCCACCACCTCGGCGGCGCTGCTCAAATAACCGCCGCTGTTAAATCGCAAATCAAGAAGCAGCCCATTGAGACCTTGTTTTTCAAGCTCCAGCAAGGTCTTGTTCAAATCCGACGCGCTGGTTTCGGTAAACGCCGTCAATCGCACGTAACCGACCCGATTGACCGGGTCGATCATATAATCCCAATCGCCTTTTTCCGTACGTCGCCACCCACGCAGCGGCTGAACGACGATTTTGTCCCGCACAATCGTGACATCCCACGTCTGGCCGGTCACAGGACGACGAATCGTCAGCGTGACCTTTGTTCCTTTGGGGCCGGTAATCTTGCTGACCGCACAGAAAATGGTCATCTCGGCGGTGGATTCGCCGTTGACCGCCAGAATCTCGTCATCGGCGTCCAGCCCCGACTTATAGGCCGGGGTATCCGGCAGCAGACTGAGAATCTTGAGCACGCCGCCGCGTTTGGAAATTTCCACGCCGATGCCTGTAAACTGCTGGGTCATGCTTTTTTCAAAGTCCAGAACGTTCCACGGCCAGACCAGCGTGGTAAACGGATCCAGCGCCGCCAGCGCCGCTTCGGAAAAATGCGCAACAACGACTTCCTGCGAAATTTTGAGGGTCGCCGCGTTCAACGCCAGAACTTCATCGAAAATGCGTATAAAATGCTCCGCCTGGATCGCTTTGCCCTCGCCTGAAGCGACTTCCTCTCGTATGGCGTCCACGCCGGCCTGCCAGCTTTCAATATCCTGCGGCTCGGCGGTCCATGCCAGATCTTCGCTGTTGTTCAGCAGGACTTCGCCGAGCAGTTCACAGCGGGCGAGGGCCTTTTCGGTCATCGCCTTATAATTGATGCCGTTGACATAATTGGTCTCCAGTGCATTGAGCGCACGCAGCAGCATTTCCGGGCGAATGCCTTCGTGTCGTTCAGCCGCGCTTTCACCGCAGCCGCTGTCCCTGAGCGACAGATCAATCGACGCCAGTTCCGTCATGCGCTCGGCGGTTTCCTTGTATTCCGGATTGTCCTCAAAGAGATTGGCCAGCCAGTAATAGCCGTGCGCGTAGGCGTCCATCCATTGCCCAGACTGTTCATACTCGACGGCGCGCGACTTGACCGACTCGACCATACGTCGGACAAAAGGATCTGCCAGCAGCTCGGCTTTTTGTTCTTCATCGACGGCGTACTCGCGCGCCAGCAGGATTGCCACCATCGCCTTATCGACGGTATTGACATCCGGTATCTGCTGATCGGCAACCTCGGCTTCTAATGAGCGAAGCTCCTGAATCTGTTCATCCCAGGCCTTTTGCCGCTCTGTCAGTCGATAGGCTTCCAGACGATCCCGCCATTCCAGCAGAAGCCTGAGCTGTTCGGCGTTCCGGCCGCCGGTCTCGGCTTCTTCCAGAACGGCCTTTGCTCCGTCAAAATCGCCGCTTTGTATCCGCTCGACGGCCGCCAGAACGGTCGCATCCATCTCGGTCTGCGCCGCAGTCTGTTCATTACCGCCGGACGAAGCGCCGCCGTAACTATCAAAGCCTTCATCCGGCTTGCAGCCGACAAAAAGCGTCAGCGACATCAGCATAAGCAACAGGGTGATACGGCCCATCACAGGATTGTGCCTGTCAGTATTCAAAACAATCACTCCGATCTGAATTCAGAAGACGACAGGACGGCCCTTCGGGCCGCCCCGCCGATAGGATCAATACCGTCACAGCGGCTTGTCTGTTCATCAAGCCGCTCGAATAACTCAGAGACACTCGGCGGCCTTTCCGGCGCAGCCCAGCACATGCAGTTTGCGCTTGACCATTTCGGTAATCGCCTCACGACCGGGGCCGAGATACTTGCGCGGATCAAACTCAGCCGGCTTGGTCCAGAACACCTCGCGAATCTTGGCCGTCAGCGCCATCCGCAAATCGGTGTCGATATTGACCTTGCACAGCGCCATCTTGGCCGCTTTGCTGATCGCCTCTTCGGGCACACCCATCGCATCGGGCATCTGGCCGCCGTATTTGTTGATTAAATCTTTGAATTCCTTCGGCACGCTGCTGGAGCCGTGCATCACCAGCGGAAAACCGGGCAGTTTTTCCTGAATCTTCTCCACGACGTCGAAGGCCAGTTTCGGCTCGCTCTTGAATTTATACGCCCCGTGGCTGGTGCCGATGGCCACCGCCAGCGAATCGACTCCCGTCTTATCGACAAACTCGACTACCTGATCGGGGTTGGTCAGATGAGCCATCACATCATCGACGCCCTTGACGTGCTCTTCGATGCCGCCGAGCTGTCCCAGTTCGGCCTCGACCACCACGCCATGCGCGTGCGCATAGTCCACGACCTGCTTGGTCAGCTTGATGTTTTCCTCGAACGGCGCGTGCGAGGCGTCAATCATCACGGACGTAAAGCCGTCATCGACGCACTGCTTGCACAGCTCAAACGTATCGCCGTGATCCAGGTGCATCGCAATGGGGATGTTGGGGTTTTCTTTGACCGCCACATCGATGATCGCACGCAGATAGCTCATTTTGGCGTATTGGCGGGCGCCTTTGCTGATCTGAAGAATCAGCGGCGATTGTTCCTGGACAACAGCGTCCACGATTCCCTGGGTGATTTCCATGTTGTTGACGTTGAACGCACCGACGGCATAGCCGTTTTTGTACGCCATTTCGAACATCTTCTTCGTTGTTACCAGAGCCATACATTCTCCTAACGTTTAAGAAACATTAATACGTTACGTCATTATACATTCACAACTTATGCTGCAGCGCCGAAAACCGTCTGCATTGAGTTTTGAATCCTGTTTATTCCTCCCGAACCGCTCCGGTCAGCCCCGTATAACGCCGCGAGCCGATGGTCAGTTCATCCACGCCCTGCGGCCAGATGCTAAACATCACCATATTGCGTCGGAGCGATTCATCAATGGAAAAACTCAGCGCATAGAACATGCGGTGATACTGCCGCACAATCGTCAGATCGCTGCGGACATTGTGGCCGAAGTCAAAATTGTACTCCTGCGAAAAGGTCGCTGTATAACGCGGGGTCAACTGCCATGTAATCGCCCCCACCACCGAATGCGATCCCCTCTCATGAATATCGAAATGACCGTCGCCGGTGGTATCAATATTCACCCGGAGCGGACGCAGATAGCGGCTGCCCAGATAATAGCTGATGTCGGGATGCACGTAGCGGCTGACGCCGACATTCATCTGCTGCAGGCGACCGCTTTGTAAATCATAGTTGGCGTCGCTGAGCAGGGTAAACGTATCCGAAATACGCCATTCGTAGTCGGCGCTTAAGGTGTCGCGTGCGATGCCGTAATAAGCGTGGGTTCGCCGCCGCAAAAACGGAATCGACGGGTCATGATAAACAAACCAGGCCGGCCCGTAAGACCGCGCCGGACCGATAGCCGAATCCGCCCCGTCCCTGACCCACGTGCCGTTCAGGTCCAGCCGCATCCAATCCACCGAGCGTCTGTCGTGTTCGCCGCCGCGCTGCGTCTGCCATCGCTGGACGGCGCCGACGTGGATATAATCGCGCATATCAATCGTCGAATCGCTCGGCTGATAGACCGCTGTTTCAAAATACGGGGTGATGATATGACGCAGCCCCTGCACATCCCAAAAATCCGACCGCACCGACGGATCTTCCTTCCAGAACATAGTTGAGCCGCGCACGCCCGTTTCGCCGAGGAACACACTGTCCTGACGATCCCGCGTCCTGCCCTGCAGGTCTGTGTGAAAGCTTTCCCTGTCCTCAAACCCGTAGGAACCGGCTGCAAACGGCACAATTTTGAACGTCCCGACCGTCAACGGCAAATCCACTTCGTTACGGGTATAAAGATAGCTGTAAAAGCCGCCTTTGCCCGGACTCGGATCATCCTTGTCAAATCGCTCGCGCAGACGACTGACCTGCGAGCTGCTGTAAAACGTCAACCGGTCGTCCCAAAACGATTGGCCGAGGCGGTGATACTCAATCGTCGGCAATTCTTCCGTTTCCCGCGCAAAATCATTGATTCGCACCTTGCCGAGAATCGAAAACCCCTGATTGTCCCAGATACGCTTGAGATAAACCAGCGTTTCCTGCGCCTTGTCGGTATAGAATTCATCGCGGTACATCCACTCAAGAAAATTGCGGTCGGAAATATAACTGGTTTCAACCGACAATTGCCAGTTGTCCGGCAGATACTGACGATGGCGAAAACTGAATCGGCCGCGAATATCGCGATTGGGATCCACATTTCGTCGGGCGTTGTCCTGGTCGTCGTGCCGAACACGTCCCAAATCATCCTTGCCGCGGTCGGTCATAATGTAGCCGATAAAACTGCCGAACGCATCATCGGTCCTGTATTCGGCGTCCACGCCGCCCCCGACGCCGCGTTTGCTGAAATAATCCAGCGCCAGCCGACTATCCATCCCCGGCGGATCCTTGAAACCGAGCAGCCGTGCCAAATGCCATCGCGTCTCGATATACGTCCCGTATTCCGAATCATTGCCGAAACGAATTCGGCTCAGCGGAATATCCGGCCGGGCAAAATCCGTGCGCAGGCGCGGCCAGCGGAAAAACGGAAACGTTTCGTATCGCGCGTCAATATCATACAGTCGGGCGTCGTACGTACTGACCCGATCCTGAGCAGCGGTGTCATACTGTTCGACGGACTGTTCCTCGGTCAGTAAAATCATCCGCGATGCATTCAGCGACACCTGCGGCAGATAAAATTCGCTGGTGGTCAACTGGACATTCTCGGCCTCAAACAAGTACTCACTGACACGCCCCAGCTTTTCGGCGCGCAAATAGACCGGAATGCCGCGTTTCTCGTCAAAGACGCGCATCGAGGCATTGACAATCAGCGCCCGTTGATTGCGAAAATCATAAAAAATTTCGTCTGCCCGCACCGTTCGTTCCGATTCGGTAAACACGATATTGCCACTCAAATAAGCTTTACGTATGTGGCCGCTGCCCAGTTCGTTTCCTCGACCTTCGGCGGCCGGATCGAAGCGTCCCGGTTCAAGATACAGCACCACATTATCAGCCATAAATTCAATCATTCGCCCGTTGCTTTGCTGCTGCCACAGATAGAACCGCCCTGAGGCGATAATGACCTCCTGGCCGTCCGGCAGTGGGGCGACCTCAATTTTCACGGCCGGCTCCCATACCGAGGCGATATGAACCGGATAGACAACAGCGGTTTCCGTCGCGGCCGGTACTCTCGGCGGCAGTGCAACGGTATCTGTATCCGCCGGTCGGGGGGTCGCCTCCGGGGCAACCGCCGACTCTGTTCGGGCAAGGCCGGGACGCGGACGCATCGGCACGCGAGCCTGTTTGGGAATGTCCGGCCCGAAGGCCAGCGGCGACAAGGCCGCCGCGCCGCGCTGATACATCGGATCAGACGGCAAAACATAAAATGACATCTCACTTCGCTGCGGAGCAACCGCAAATACATCGCCAGTGACCGTAAACTGCGTTACAATAGCATCGGCGCCTTGGACCGTCGCCTGCCGCACAGCCGTGGTTTTGGCGCCGGGACCCTGCTCAAAAAGCACATTGCCTTCCAGATACACATACGCCTGATAAAACCGCTCTGTGGGGTTGGGCGTGGCAGCGCCGTGCAGCTTCAGCCAGAGAAAACCCTCTCTGCCGCTGAGCCGATTGTCGCCGACGGTCAGAGTAACACCGTCGGAAACGCCGATGACGTGATCCCATGGCGGCGGCGGCGAGGTATAGACGGTCATCTGCGGGCAGCGCAGGTGCAAATCCTGCCCGGCCAGCAAGGGCGCCATTTCCCTGCTCTCGGCAAACATTACCCCGCTCCAGAGAAACAACCAGAGGAGCCATCGACCGCTGCTGTCCATGCAATTCATCCTGTCGTCCGGGCTTTGCTTAGTAAATTCTGTTGGGTTACGATACAAAATCGGTGTGATTATAGCCTTTTCAGCCCGTAATTCCAGCGAAAAAAAGAGAATATTGAAGGCGAAAACCCGTCCGAGCGGCCGGTGACAATACGAGATAAAAGACTTAAAGCGTCTGAAAATGAATGACCGCCCGATAGATGCCGTTGATACGCCGGCCATCGACGACCTGAGGAGGATAATCGGTATTGCGCGGCTGGAGCCGGACACTGCCGTCCGATTCAAGAAACACCCGCTTGAAGGTCGTCTCATGCGGCATGGAAAAACGCACAAAGCAATCATCGCCATTTTGGACATCGGCGCTCGGTGAAAACACGACAATATCACCCTCTCGAAATTTCGGCTCCATCGAATCGCCCACCACACGGACTGCAAAGGCGTTGGGGTCGTGAATATCCGGACAGCGGACATAATCATCGGCAAACCCCACCGGATAACCCAAATCGTCAAACGCTGCCGGATAGCCCGCGGCAACCTTATTGATGACCGGAACCCAGTGGCCGGCACGCCGCGGCTCACTTTTTTCATCCACATCCAGGGCGTACTGCGCCAAGACCTCGCCCAGCCGCGACGGCTCAAGCGTATGCTGGATGATATTCTTTATGATTTCTTTATAACGTCGGTTTTCAGCATCAATTGTGTCATATTCGCGACGAATGTCCGCCGGCATTCGCTCAAGATGCGCCAGATGCCGAAGTGCCCCTTGATCAAACTTCAGGACATCTTCCAGACCTGAGAGCAGACGATCACTGGGGGGGTTTTTAACTTTTCCGGTCTCAATTGTCGATAAATAAGGCTTCGAAAACCCCGTCGCTGCCGCCACCTCGTCCAGCGTCAAGCGCAATGCTTCCCTGCGTTGCCGAATTATATGACCAAGAGACATAACCGTAAATATAAATAATTATCTAACAAACTCAATAAACTTTTATAAATTTTTTGAATTTTACGACTAAAAACCCCCGCTGTTTTCAAATACAGCAGGGCAAGCAACTGCGCAACAGCCGAGCCGCGCAAGCGGCCGGATAGCCCCATCGCAACAGCCGAGCCGCGCAAGCGGCCGGATAATGTTGCGTCTTGGAAAACGCCCATCTATCCGCATCCTGTATCGGGCGGCTTGCGCCGCCGCGCTGTTGCGCCGCACTGGTGCGTTGCGTCATCGTACAAAAGCCGAGCCGCGCAAGCGGCCGGATAGCGTTACCCACGGCGTTACGCCTGATCGGGCGGCTCGCGCCGCCGCGCT
>OMKS01000293.1_pt1 | contig 46662 bp, 37 predicted proteins | sample 1674721 | NCBI WGS metagenome assembly OMKS01 (sample SAMN06264996, study PRJEB25208) | sediment metagenome | isolation source: hot spring sediment | place: USA: California | collected 2014-09-02 | reverse complement strand
GCGAATTACGAATCAGAATCGAGTTTCCAGCATCAAGTTTCCAACCGCCTACTCACCCAACGACAGAAGCACCCCTTCGATTTGCTTTCGCAGTTGCGCCAGAATCGTCGCGGGTGCAAAGTCGCGTGCGCGGGCGAACTGGCGTTCGACGACTTGAGCGCGCAAGCCGGTATCGGTTTGCAGGAGGTGCAGCATCTCTGCGACGACCGGGAAATGCTTCTCGCGCACCAAAATACCCGCGCCGTCAAGTGTTTCGGGGATGGCCGCCGCGGCATAGGCCAATACGGGCACACCAAAGCGCATACTCTCGACAAGCGGAATCCCAAAACCCTCGTGCTCGCTCATATAGACGAAGGCTGCCGCATGGCGATAGTAGGCCGCCAAAGCTGCGTCAGGGATATGCCCGGTAAAGGTCACGGCATCTTCCAAGCCCAACCAGGCGACGAACTCGCGCAGCCAGGCCACGTACGGGCCGGTATACTCTGTGTGGCCGACCAGAAACAAACGCGCCGCCGGTTCGATTTGACGGTAGTAATACAACACCTTGATGACGTCTTCGCAACGTTTGTTTGGCGCAATACGTCCCACACACAGCAAATTGACGCTCTCCGCCAGGGTCGCCGTCACCGCCGGGTCGGGTGGCGTTTGAGATAGGGTCTCAGGAACGATAATTGGCACGACCGTGGTTTGCGGATAGCCTGCCGCCAACAAATCGCGGCAGTTGAAGGCCGAATCCGCAATCGCTAACACAACCCGTTCGCGGAACGTGCTGAGTTCCGTCAGGCCACGTTGCGTCGTCGCCAGCACATCGGGATTCACACCGATGAAAAAGTGCGCCGGCGTGACGTTGTGATAGATCAAAATCAGCGGGCACGGCAGCGTACGCACAAAATCCGAGAGTGCGGAAGCCTGGGTGTAATGCAGAATAAGCACATCGTCGGGGGTAGGACGGTAGCGGCTAAAATGCCGCGCGTCCTTCCATGCGGAGGCGGGGGCGACCGTCTCGGCGTAAAGCTCGGAAGCATAGCCCCATTCGCGCAGGGCGTTGCGCAGGAGCCGCGCGCCCGCCGAAATCGAATTTCCGGGGCCGGCGTTGCCAAGCATCTGGTGAATCGCACGGATGTGGCTCATGGCACATCCTCCTTCGCAGAGGCTTCGAGTTGCGCCACGCGCGCCCGTAAAGTGGCGATTTCATCCTGCAACGCGGCCAAGTCCGCGTCCGGCGCTGCCACAAGCCGGTTGAGCACACGCAGGATGGCGGCGTTCACCACCATCTGTTGAGACGCCAGAAGATTGACGTAGTAAAGCACCAGACGATGAAATGCCTGTTTGATGCGCCCCACCAACGGTAGACGGGAAGTCAATGGGGGCATCGTCACCCAGGTCTGGGTATAGGCTTCGTGGGCTTGCTGCAAATCAAATTCTAAAGAGGATGAGGCAGAGGTATGGGAGGCGGCGCGCCTAGAAGACGACATCACTTCAAAAACAGGGAATGAGGGTGGGTCTACCAAATTATGCGAGCGCATATTCTCCTGGATACGTGCAAGCAACGCATCGCGGTCGATCTCAGGTAAATCTATCTGAATCATTTCCAACGGATCACCCATCAGAGCCACTCCTCTTCGACGGCACGTTGAATCGTAGTATATCTCCTCCCTGCCAATAAAAAGCGATGACGGGTGCATCCACAGCTTGGGTTGAGAGCCAATGATCCAAATGCACGCGCAGAGGGACTTCAATCGTCACATTTTGAAATACCTGCGCTTGACCTTCGGTTTGGGATCCCAATTGGCTTTGCAATAACCAAGTAGCAAAAAGCACCCGATCACCAAAAGCATAAGCATATTCTATTCGGTAGGGAAAATTGAAAAACAGAAATTGCACATCCTCCCCGGACGGTGACGCTTCCAGAGACTCTTGCACTTGCGAGAAGACATCCTGGGAGATCGTTCCCACCCGATACCACCAGTAATTTCGATGGCTCAGCGCAACTGTATTCGCCCCTAGGATAGCCACGATGCTAAGCACCACCAGTTTTTGCTTAAGTTTAGGGTAGAACCCGTCAAAATCGCGTGCAATGGGCAGGAATTTAGTGACGAGGCGCTTTTTTGATGACGGCCTATCCACGTCAAGACGCTTTTCAACGAGGGCATCCCAAGCAAGCACCAAAACAGAGGCGATGCCCCATGCCCATCCCACGGAGGAAAAGTAAGTGGTTCGTTCCGTCACAATGAGGCTCACAGGGGCCAGAGCACATACCATCCAGATCCCCCCGAACCATATCGTGCGGTTTTCCACCATCTGCTTCTTTGCCAATACAACACAGAAGGAACAGGTCACACCAAGCACCGCCATAACCGGCCACGTCCAAAGTGAAAAGCGGGCCAGCAAATGGGTGGATACAGGAAGTGCAACTATTTCCATCAACAAATAGTAACCCACGTTTTTGAATACGGATATCACATTAAAAGACATCTCATACCCACCACCCACTTGCAATCGATAGACGAGGTAAGCCAGCCCGCCTAAAGCTGCCGGCAGTAGAGGGAGCAACTCTTTAGCGCTCAACTTCCATTTATCAATCTGCCATACTTTAGGCCACGGCACTTTGGGCTGCGATAATGAAAATGTAAAAATGAAATCATAGCAAATCAGGAGAAGCGGTAAAGCTAAGATGGTCTCTTTGAATCCAAGACCGATGACGTAGAGTAACACAGATCCCCACCACCAACCCCATCGCCGGCTTTCACGGAATCTGATATAGAGGAGCAAGCTGAATAAGGCCGCTGTAGCGGCCAATATCTCATGGCCGGCAGCGATCCATATCACAGGTTCGGCATGGCAACAATGGGTCGCGAATATCAGCCCAGCCAACAAGCCCACGCGGCGGTCTTGAGCGAGATGGTGCCCTAGCCAGGTCACCAAAATAGCATTCAATGCGTACAACGAAATGTTAATCAGGTGATACCCAACGGGATTCAGTTTAAAAAAGCGCCACGTCCACGAAAGTGTGAGTTCAAATAGAGGTCGATACCACCGGCTGTTTGAAGCGTCAGAGATTTGCCTGAGTTGCTCAGGAAGCATCTCACCACTATTCCGGGCCAGCATCATCCAATCGTCTCCCACGAAATAGCTGTGAACCCAAGGTAGAAAAATGAGAAATGCTAACGCGGCCACAAAAAAATAATCCCGCCAGATCTTTGTTTTACGCTCTCGCGTTACATTATAGATCAAGATTTGCTCCATAAGAGTTAGCTCAATACACCATCGTCAACAAACATCCGATAGATTTTAGCGTAGCTGGCTAACATCTTCTCCAATGTGAAGTTGTGCTTATCAAACCCTAGTGCCTGTTGTTGATAGTTGGGGTAATCACGAAACAATCGCTTCACAGCATGTTGGACGTGGGTTTCATCGACTTCATCGATCACCACGCCATAGCCCCGTTGAGCGACCTCGGTTGCCATCGACACGGATTGGCTCACGATCACGGGACGTCCGGCGGCCAAGGCCTCCAGCAGGGAGTGCGGATAGGCTTTGATAAGCGCGTCCTCCGTAGCCAAAATGACGGCGGAATGCACGTGGGACAGCACGGTGTTGACGTCCACGCGCTTGTTGATAACCTCAACGCGGTCGCTCAGGCCCGACGCGCGAACCCGACGCATCATGTCCTCATACAGGATACCTCGCCAGAGAAAGACGAGGTGCAATTCTGGCCAGCGCCGCGCCAGCGTTAAGAGCGTATCGACGCCTTTGGTGCGGAATTGATCGCACGTCCAGGGTGCCGATCCCATCAGCAGCGTCGGGGGGAGATTTGCGGGCGGCGGTGTGGGCGCGAAGCGCGTCAGATCGATGCCGGGACGGACAACGCGCACGTTATCGATGCCCCAGCCGCGCAGGCGCGCGCGCTCCTGCTCGGTCGCCACAACCAGCATCTGCACCCACCTGGCAAGCGCCTGTGCGTTAGCCTGATCGCGCGCCTGGACACCAGCGACGACCGTGTAAATCACCGGACGCCGCAAGTAGCGTAACAGAACAAAGGGGTAAGGATCAGGGTTGAAGATGTGATGCACCGCTCCGTACCGCTCGGCCCACCACAAGCGGGGCCAGCGCAGCATCCCCCAGAACTGCCGGGGGATGCGTGTGCCAGGCACACGCCCTGGGTAGAGATGGTCTATTGTGCCACCGAAGTGCCCCTGCAAAGCGCGCACCTCTTGGACGACGGCGTCACACTCGGCCAATGCAGATGGGGGCACGGTCAGGTGATAGAGCACGCGCATCACGCCTTCCCTTGCCGCCCCAAAATGCGCGCGTTCTGCCCGCCATAGCGCCCGCGCACGCCGTCAAGCACACCGAGCAGCGCCGCGCGCGCGCGCCAACGCTTGCGCTGCATCATTGCCAGCGCCGTCACATACAAGCCATATCCCACCCACAAGGCAAACAAGTTCCACCGGCGACGTGGATAAAATTTGCGCACATAGAGAAAGCGATTGCGCAGTACGTAGTAGATGTGGAATTGCTCACGCGACGTAGAAGAGCGGGCAAGGCGATGATAAGCGCGCGCCTGAGGCGCAATGACGCTGATGAATCCCGCCGGCCGCGCGCGGGCACAGAAATCCGCCACTTCGCCGCCGAAAAAATAGGCTTCATCCAGCAATCCAATCGTGCGAAAGAGCGCGGCGCGAAACAGAACGCACGTACCGGGTACATAGTCGGTTTCGAGATATTCTGCCTGATCAGGAAGGGTATAGTTGTGAGAGACGATGTGCGTTGCGATATCCTTCCCGCCGGCCGAGAGCAATGTATCGGGACGGTCTGCATCCCACAGCGCCGGGCCGACAATCCCGATATGTGGCTGCATCCGCAGGACCGCCTGCAAACGCAGTACATCCTCTTCGGTGATTGTGGCATCGTTGTTCAACAGCAAGATTTCCTCACAGCCGGCATCCAGGGCTACAGCAATGCCTGCATTATTACCACCCGCAAACCCGGCGTTGTTGTCGTTCTGTATCATCGAAACAGCAGGGAAAGCAGCGCGAATTTGCGCGACGTCATCGCCGGAGGAAGCGTTATCGACCACCCACACGCGCGGGGTCAAGGTTTCCCAAGCCAGGACGGAACCTAAGCACGCCAAAGTATCCGCTGCTGCATTCCAGTTCAGAATGATGACGCCCAGCAATACAGCCCTCCGATTACGAAACCCGGCACAAGAAATAGGCGGAACCTCGATCACAGGGACGCACGTTGCCGGATAATTCATTGCGCGCCTCGGTCACAATCTCCCAGCCCAGGCCAGCCAACCAACCGCGCAGTCCGGCATACGTAAAGCGGCTACCATGTTTCCAGCCGGGCGCGGGCGAGACGAAGAAATCCTCCGCCTCCGTTTCTAAGGTAATGACACTCTGAATCACCACATAGCCGGCGCATATTCGCGTCAGCGCTTCGAGGAATCCGCGTGGATCGCGGAGGTGGTACAATCCACCTGTACATAGAACCAGGTCGTAAGGCGTAGCAGCTTCACGCACAAACGACCACACATCGGCTTGAACGAACGTGGCATGGGGCACCTGGAGAAGACGTGCAGCAACCTCGGCACGCGCGACTTCTTGCTCGTCTAAATCGACGCCGGTGATAACGGCGCCGGGCGCCAGACGCGAGAGATGGCACGTGTAATATCCATCCGCGCAGAAAAGGTCGAGGCAGCGCGGAGCTTCGCCCAACGCCGTCACGGATTGTGCCAGAAAAGGAAGGATGCACGTTTCTTTTTGCGCCTGATTGGTCTGGTGAGCATGGGCGCGCGGCGCAAACAGTTGGCGCAACGAGAACTTGTCGCCTTTTTCCACATATCCCGGATCGAACAGTCGCCGCACGGGCGCCGCCATACGCCACAGGCGGCTGAAGAAATGTTCTGGGAAACGAGTCTGCAATCCCAAGCTGGCAAAATCGTGATACCAGGGACGGAGAGCATAGACCTCAGGGAGAAATTTATTCATCTGATTCTGCACTCTTTTCTAATTCTTCAATGCGCCTAAATATATCTGCCTGTATATCTGCTATAGTGCGCAGTTCTTCCAGTATACGTTGATTAAACGCAACTTGCCGTTCAAGCATCGGGTCGAGGTAAGGTTCACGTAAATGGGAAGTCAAGTTACGACGGAACCATGCAATCAATTTGCCGATCACCGGGACCTTAGACGTCACCTCATAATCACGCATCATGATGTCATAGACAGTACCTCTGCTAAGACGGTTTTGCAGTCTCAGCATTCTCACTTGCACGTCCCCAAAAGCATTATATTGGCGTATTTTTTCTTCGAACAATTGCTTTGCATAATCATAAAGTGCAACATCTAGCCGGTTAGTTTCCAAAATGACAGCCAACGCCTCAGATGAAAGCGAGTCTCGTCCAGGATAGCGGTCGCCCACGTTTTGGGGAACATAAGAAAGACTATCTTGCCAACCCAAAATGCAGCTTAAGAGATATAGCGTTTCGTCGAAACGTTCCGTTAGCCCAACCAGCACGAAATGTTCACGGATGTTCTCTTTAGCAATTTCTAGTATTTCTGCATCACATTCACCAAAAGGCACCTCCCCCCAGACGCCAGAAATCAAGCGCGTCTGCCCATTAGCTAACATTATAGGTACTTTGGTTTTCAAGAAATCTGCTAAACCAAGTTGACCATCCTCTGTGTAGGGATAAAGATAATGGTTTGGCTCGCGCAGTACGTGATGATAGTGAGAGATGACCCGTTCAACCGGATCACGCATAAGCGTGAAGTAAACTGCCTGCCCGCAACGGCTACCGGTAGGCAGATAACGATGTAATCCGAACCCCATATGCCCCTTCAACATCCGAATTTGCGCCCTACGTTTCTCGCTCAGTGCTTTGAACGCTTCAACGGATTGATGCGCGTCCGGGCCAAAGGAAACAATCTGCTCTGGCGAATACTGTCGCTCAATGATGCGATGCAACGTTGTACCCGCGGTTTTAGGGATGTGCAGGAAGATAACCGGTCTATCTTTATCTAGTGTCCAACAGTTTAACACTTTTCTAGCCTCTTGACAACGCAATGAAATACCGGCTCTGTTTTCTCGAGCGCAAGCTGACACAAAGTAATTTATATTTTACACAGAATCCGATAACGTTTGATTTGTCCAGCATTTACCTAAGCCACATAGCTAACGCATCATCAAATCGCTTCAATACAGCATCCCAATTGTACTCTTGCAAAACATACGCCCGGCCTAATTGCCCCATTTGTTGCCGCGCTTTTGTATCTCTAGACACTTTATGCAAAGCGGCGGCGAATTGTGCAAAGCCCCTATACTGTAGCCCACCACCGCTCTGGCGCACATGGTAGGCCGTCACAGGACAATCGCGAGGCACTATGACCGGTGTTCCCGATAACCACGCTTCCATAATGACAATTGAGAAGCTTTCCATCAGTGAGGGTTGAATGAGCGCCTCTGCGGCTGCATACACGTCCAGTTTTTCCGCTTCAGTTTGAAATCCTAAAGGAACAATGTCCGGATGCACAGCCACCGGTACAGCTTGCGATCCCATCAATACCAATTTCAAAGGGCCTGGATGCCGTTCTTTATACTTAAGAAAAAAGGTCAGCAACTCAGCCACATTCTTCGCCGGGTCCCATCGGCCGGCATATAACACAAAAGGCTCATGAAGCTGTTGACGTTGGCGAAAACGAGCAGCCTCCCCGTGCCGGTCTTCGAAACCCGCACCCACAACACACGGACGCGAGAAACGAATCCCCAAGCGTTCAGCCAACTTCTGCTCAGGTTGGCTGTTGAAGAGCACCCCACAACAGGCTTCCATCATCCGGCGCGTTGGAACGAGATAAGCGAAAAGTTCATCATGCAAACAAGGCCAGATGATAGTACGTTGAGGGTTCACCATACTCCCATAATAGGAGGTGCCAAACAAGTAGGGGATAAAAAAAGTCAATTGGTATGTCTGTTGGTTTTCACGTAAATGCCAATACAACTCTGGACTGTGATGTAAATGCTCGACCCATTCAAATTGCTCTACAAATTGCAGTGTCCCAGATTGCACTAATTGCTTATGCAACTGTGTACTACGGGTAGGGTTGCGATGAATATGATCCACCGGAAAACGAAACACTTCCACGCCGTTCAGATACGTTTGCCCAGATGGCAACACATTACGCCACGTACCCAATTCGTTGGCGCACGTTGTCAAGACCGTCACGCGGGCCATGTCTCTGGCAACAAGCTGTTCGGCAAATGAGCGTGCCAGGGTCTCTGCGCCTCCCACTAGGGTGTCGCTATAACGCGGCGTCACAAACGCTAAATGCGGCGTTTCCCCCACAGCATCCCCTTTTTCAACCATGAAGATTTATGTCCTTCCCCCACCATCGTATCACGACGCAAGTGATGGCGCAGTCGTTTCATCAAAACTGCCAAATCGGCCTGATGACGATAACGACGCGGAATGCGCATCTCTGCATGCGGCGCGGGCGCGCCGTTGACGACATGCTCAATTACCTGCCGGTAAAGGTCGGCTACATACGATGGATCCATACAAGCGCGCGCGTACTGTTGGGCATTCTGTCCCATTTGTGTACGTAACTCTGGGTCATCGGTCAGCTCTCGCAAATACGATGCCAGGGTTTTAACTTCGTGGTTGTTGACCGGCACTTTCCAACAACACTCGTCTGGTAACTCACGAAATTGAGGTATATCTGAAACAACAAGCGGTTTACCCATCCCCATCAAACGTGACATCACCGCCGAGGTCTCTCCCAAAGTGGGATAGCGCAGACTGACGCCAATATCCACAGCTTGCAGATAGGTGATAAAATCCCCCATCGCAACCTCGCCGGTAACGTAAACACGTTCCGTACTGTAGCCTGCCTGTTGCGCCTCATGCAATGGATCATAAAAAGAGGTATTGCCAACGATTAATAACACCAATTGCTTATGAGATTGCGTTAACATATTGAACGCCCGTATGAGAACATCTATCCGCTTCGGGCGGGACATAAACCCAAACGTACCGATAATTATTGTCTCGTCTGGTAAATTGTAGCGATTACGTATTTGCTCTTTAGCTTCAAATGCAGAAGGCGCATCCGATGGATATTCAGAAAAGAGTGGGATATAAAACGTCGCCACACCTGGTAAACGTTCTTGCGAATCGCGCATAGCGAAGTAACTGTGATATATGGCGGCCTGATTATTCCGCAATAAATTTTTATCCATATTATATTCATAATATAAAGCATCCCAAAACTTAACTTTTGCCAACGCTTGCCACGCGAACTCACGCAGGGATTCGCCTTCTTCCTCAGCCACACAATCAAGATAGGCTTTCGATTGTCTGGCAGCCAGGGTTTGAGCAAAAGGGTACGCATGTAGAATTGGATCATGCATAACGATAATGCCCGGATGTTTTAAGGCTTGTTTATAAATAAATTCATGGTGAGCGTAAGTCGCGCCAATATGGTAAATGCTGGCGTCATAAGGGCGCCAAGCATTTAAGGCCTCAAAGGCAGCCGGTGCGAAAAATGCATAGTTGTCGCGCACACGCCAATTTTCGGGTTCGCTTTGGGTAAAAATATCCACACGCACAGGACGATCCGTTCGCCAGGCAGCAAAGTACGGCAACAACTCCTCAACATAATCAGCAATTCCCGTGTTCGTAGGGCGCAACGGAGTCCAAAGCGCTATCCGTAATTCACGCGCGACATCGTCAGCCAGACCTGCCGATTGCATTCCAACTTGCCGGTACACCTCCCTATACTGCTGGGCAGTATCCTCCCAAGTAAACTGTGCCGCACGTGCCTTTCCCCGCTCCGCCAACTCCGCCCGTAGTTGGGGAGCCGATAACAAGTCCGCAAAAGCGCGCGCGCACTCTACCGCGTTTTCAGGATCTACCAACACGCCAGCATCAGACACGATCTCCGGCAATGAGGCACGGTTTGCCACCACGCACGGAGCTCCACAATGCAGCGCTTCCAATACCGGCAATCCAAAGCCCTCGTAATGGGAAAGATGCGCATATACACTACATTGACGATACAATGCCAGCAAAACCTCAAAGGGCGTCTCATCTGTTAAGACAATTTGCGCAGCTATATCGTATTTTTCGGCAAGCGTCATGAATCGCTCTCGCATATTGGGCAGTAACTTGACAGTCAGAACCAATTGATACGCCTCGCGCACATCCGGTGGCAATGCGGCAAATGCGGCAACCAGCGATTCTGGGGACTTGTTGGGCGTAAAATATCCCGTTACCGAGAAAATGTAAGGTTTAGTGATACCGTACCGCGATAAATCTACAAGAGCGTCAGCCGGATTGCGTGGTCCAAAAGCGGAATCAGCCGCCGGATAGGCCACACTAACCGCGCCTGGCTTGAGACCCAATAACGACTGTGCATCCGCTCGAGAACATTCAGAAATAGCCATAACATGATCGGCTCGCATAACCAACCCTAAGCGTTCAATGTATTCCTGAGTTTGCGATGGATCAGAATGTGGCAAGAAAAACTTATCGTATATCAGAGGTACGAGATCATAAAGCGTGACAATATAAGGACAAACTACAATATGCGTCGGAAGGCTAATATCCGACTCTAGAGCACTGGACAAATGCAGCAGGTTCAGGCGTAAGCTCGCCAAAAATGCATTGAACGCCCCATTAATGGCGGCGGTCCCCGACGCTTTGGCGATGGATTGCAAGGCAGGTGGCACGGGAATCCACGTCACACAACAGTCGGTAAGTTGCATGGTAGAAAGAACTGGTTTTAGAGTGGAGGTCGCCTGACTTGGATCATAAATCAAGAAAAACTCATCTCTTTCTCCAGAATCCGCGGTTCCCCAGCCATGCAGGATATTTTCCACAACCGCACGGGTGAAAATCCCAATGCCGCGATTGCGAGATATGTCCGTTTGTGTGCTGCGCAAATCAATGCCAATTCTCATAGCTACAGCTCTTCAACTGCACCAGTATCCTCAGTCGCGAGAAGATGAGCTTGCAAAGTTATGACCTGAGCGCGCAACTCCTGGACCTCCTGTTGTAGCTGCACAACCTCGTCCGCTAAAGAGTCTCTTTGGCCCTCTGTGCTCGCCTTATCTTGCAAAGAACGTAACAACAGCACTATTTCACGCAGTAGCCGCATCACCCACTCATTGAAAGTATTCTGCTGCTCAACCAAAGGCTGCACATACCATTTAGTGGACATCCAATTCCAGGCATAGCGCAAACGCACAATTATTTTGCCCAAAAATGGAACGTTCGAAACAAATGGCTGCTCTTGCACAAACGCCAAGTCACTATGTGTCTCCAGTTCCTGCAATAACGCCTTTGGGCGGTGGCTGAACCCCACGGATGTCTCCAAGTTACCTGAAGGAAAAATAACCGCGTTGCGCAAAAGCTGCATTCGTTCCGCAACGGACAAATCCGCAAAAACCACTTCTTCAGTAAGCGGATCAGTATGATTTGCCCCATTCTGAAAAGATGCCATAGATTCTCTTCTCCTCAAGAAAGCCTTAGAACCTATCCGAAAATTATCGCGGTGTCACTCTGTCGCCGGAACGGGCGGCTAAAGCCGCTTTCTTTGAGGGTGTTTTTGCGCTTGCGGGCGCCCGCAAGCGCAAAAACACCCTTTCACCCACGCCTTCTGGTGCGTCAATGCCGAATTCTCGGATAGAGTCTTATTTTTCACTCGCTTTCGCTCTGTCGTTGTATGAGTTTTGCCTCCAATTCCGCAACCCGCATACGTAGATGTAAAACTTCAGATAACAAAACGTTTAACTCGCGCACGTGTTGTGCATTTTCTTGTTGGCCTCGTATAGTATTAGCGGCGATCTGCGACAAGAGTTGCGTCACACTTGCATTAAAAGCACACTGCTGCGCCCTGAAGTCATCGACGTACCAACGAGCAGCCACATTGAGCCACGTTTTGCGGAAAGTAGCGATCCCTTTTCCTAACACCGGCATCTCTGAGTGAAAAGTGTGCGGCGTAATCTGCCATTGATTGTGTAGCAGTACCAGGCGCGAATCCCATGTTTCACCCTCATCCGAGGCCGTTTGAGATGCCTGGAAGGGCCGCTCCTTAACACAAAGTTCTCGCAAGTCCATTGCAACCCGCAATAACGCATCTAATACCAAGCTTGACGCTATGTTTGACCCAATATCACAAAGGCGAAAGTGAACAATGTCCGGCAGCGCAAATAATACCCCCACTAACGCCTCACGCAGAGCTTCCAGCTCTCCTCCTGGCTCAAGGGCATTTATAGCCACAGATTCAGCGGTCATAAACGTAGTTTGCAAATCATCCAAACTTCGATGTTTGAACAAAAAACGTAATCGCCCTGCATGAAAGCTCGCCCGATAAGCGTCACTACCTTCTTTCAATGTGGTCGATACATAATGAACAGCTACAGCCTGCGGGTAGTAAAAAACACGCAAGCCGGCCGCCCGCGCCCGATAGCACCAATCAACATCCTCATAATACGCACGTGCAAATCCCTCATCCAATGGCCCGATGCGCGCCAATGTCGCACGCGTCAGAGCAATTGCCGCGCCTGTGACAAAGTCCGTATCCCGGATAACGTTATACTGTTCAGCATCACTTTCCCTATGCCCGAAGTGTCCGGATAACCCTCGTTCATCTGCAATAAAGCCTCCAGCGTGTTGAATCGTGCCATCGGGATATAATAATTTACATCCCACAATCCCCACCGTCGGATCCTGCACCGCCTCGACCAACGCCGCCAGCCATCCTGGACGAGCCTCAGTATCTTGATTGAGCAACACCAATACATCCCCATCAGCCGCACGCAAGCCAATATTATTCCCGGCGGCAAAGCCTAGATTGCGTTCATTGCGAATCAGTCGTACTTGCGGATACTGCGCCGCTACAAAATCCGCCGAGCCATCGGTGGAATCGTTATCTACCACAATGACTTCAAAATCCGGGTAATCCTGCGCCAATACCGCATTCAGACAGGCTTCCAGGTACCCCATCCCATTCCAGGCTAGAATAATAACCGATGCTTTCACGTTCAACTCCCCGGCTGCACTCGACCCCGCAACCACTTCATCAACCGGATGAATCGCCCGCGCTCGTACCCATCCACCACGGTTTGCAAGCGGGTTAACTCGATATGCTGAAGGTTCAACTGCGTTTCGAGCATTGCAATGCGCGTTTCTTTCTCAGCTATCGAAGAGGAACCCTTGTCGGCAGCCCGGTAAGGCGCACGACAGAACGCCACTAGCGGCGCCGCTGCCCGCTCCCACGTCAACTGCGCGCGCAATTCCCCAAAGCGTCCTTCCCAGGCCGCGCGCGGTTGTGCCAGCACGGCCAATACAGCCGCCACAACGCCATCCACATCCTCAAATGCGGCCAAACGGCCCAGGTTATGCTGCGCCACAAGGCCGGCAGTCGCATCCCCTTCCGTCAACACCATCGGCAAGCCGGCCCAGATGTAGTCCAAGACCCGCGTGCGGAAGGCCATCCGCGTCTCCAGTGTGTCGAAATGCAGCGAGAATCCCACATCAGCTTCCAGGAGATAATTGGGCCACTCGTTGTAAGCGACCCAATCGCCAAAGAAGACGTGCTTTCCCAGCAATCCCAGCGCCCCGGCAAGGTCTTTGGCCTGATCCACCATCGGCATCTCGGGGACCGTCTTGTTGGGATGGCGTGTACCGGGAAAAACCAAGCGCACATCATCACGCTGCTCCCGAATTTGCGCCATGGCTTTGATCGCGGTAAGGGGATCAAGCCACTGCCACAGCCCTCCACCCCACAAAATGACTTTATCGTGCAACCCAATACCTGGCCAGATCCCTTTGAGTACTTGGTTGGTATGCTGCGGGGGCAGAGAAGGCAAACCAAATGGAACAACGTCAATAAGCCGGCGTAAAGATGCATCGGCGTTATATGTGTGGATATTGATGCGCCCGGCGGCCTCCAACAGGCCTAGCCACCAATCGCGCTGCCGCTCGCTAGCACAGATGAAGAAATCTCCGGCCCGGCACTGCATCTGCAAAATTCGTTCGCGCTCCTGATGCCGCTGTGCTTGCTCCGGCATACCAGCGAACATCGCCAATGTCTCTAACGTTTGCGGATCATATCCATCTATGACCAATGGTCTGTTCTCTTGCCGCAACTGGGGGAACCAGGCCAACACGTCGCCACACAACACAATTGTTCTAGCTGCTTCCACAACCGGCGCAATCGATTCCCACACACCGGGTTGATAGGACCATATTTGCACGTCTGTGTCCGGCATTTGCACTGCATTGGGCACCGCCAACACCACCGGGAGGGATTGCCCCAGAACACGCGCCAGCTCCCAATAACGAATTCCCGGCCCGGCCATCTTGGAGCCGACGACGTCATGGCTGACAATTAAGATGGGGGACTGCTCCATTACGCATCCAACGTCCAATGGCCGCTAAAAGCCACAACCCCGTACTTTTCTTTTTTCCCTGGCAAAACCCGGAAGCTGTACAAGCGATCGTGATAATCATACATCTCCGTATCCTCCCAGTCGTGAGCGGCGATGGATAGCGTGTAGAGGCCATCCAAAAGAGGCAGTTTTGATACCGTATAAGTGACTATTCCCGCACCGGCCACCGCTGCAATATCCAGCCCGGCAAATTGCGTATTCGGCCCCGTGACATGTACCCCATCACTGCGATGAATCGCCAACCCGAACACCGGTTGCTCGACACGCTCCGTCGCCTGGTAATGCAGCACCACCGTCAGCGGCGTCCCAGTCTCGAAAAGCTGCGTTTCCTTACCCTCTTTGTTCAGCAATTGCACCCGTGTAATCTGTATCCGTCCCGATCCCCAACGCTTATCGCTTACCGCGCGCAATTGTCCATCCTCAGCGGTCAACCCCTGCATCGTATAACGCTGCACCACAGCATCCGCCGCACCATCGGCGATAACCTCCCCGGCATCCAACCAAATGGCCCGCGAGCAAATCGCCCGCACCTTATCGGCGCTATGAGACACAAACAGCAATGTAATCCCGTCCGTGCGCATCCGGTCGATGCGCTCAAAGCACTTCCGCTGGAATGCCACATCCCCCACTGCCAGCACCTCATCCACCAGCAGAATCTCCGGCTCCATATTGATCGCCACGGCAAACCCCAACCGCACGTACATCCCCGAAGAATAATGCTTCACCGGCACGTCGATGAACCGTTCCAGCTCCGAAAAGGCCACAATCTCATCGAACCGCCGGTCCACGTCCCGGCGGCTCAGCCCCATAATGGACGCATTCAGATAAACGTTCTCCCGCCCGGTCAGATCGGGATGGAAGCCCGCGCCTAGCTCCAAAAGCGCCCCCACGCGGCCGTTCACCGTAACCATACCTGCGTCAGGCTCGAGGATACGCGCAATCAGCTTGAGCAGTGTACTCTTCCCGGCTCCGTTCGAGCCGATAAAGCCCACCGTTGTCCCAGGTTCAATGGCAAAACTGACATCTTGCAGCGCGTGCAAATCGTCGTGGACGCGGGTCTGCCGCCAGCGCCCAAAGTTAACCAGCAACTCCTGAAACGAGCGCGAGCGTCCACGGTGCAGATCGAAGGTTTTGGAAACGTGATCGAAAACGATGATTGGCTCTGTCACTGGCTATAACTCACCCCTGCCGTCGCCAGACCAGCAATAACACCAGGCCCACCAACAACAGCCCCACACCGCCGAAGAACAACCACGAACCACTGCCCGACTCGCTGTACTCCGGTGAAACCCCGACCGGCGCTGCGGATTCGGCCGGCTGTTCCTGCTTCGTCACCGCGGGTAAGGCCGCCGTTTCGCCAGAGGCCGGATCAGCATCAGCAGAAGCCGTCTCAGACGAAGAGACGGTTGCAGATACACCCGGCGATGTGGTTTCGCTATCCGGTGATGCTCCGGCACCACCAGGCATCGCGGTCGCGGTAGCCACATCCACAGAGGGTGTCCCGGCGGGCGTCTGGGTAGCGACCGGAGTCCCCGCAGACGGCGTAGATGTCACGGTAGGGGTACCACCTACAGGCGATGGCGTCACAGTAGGCTCTCCCGGCACGGGCGTGTCGGGAGGTGGATCGACAGGCGGATCAGTCGGGGGATCGGTCGGTGGTTGCGGCGGCGGCGGTTCGGTTGGCGGACCGGGCGTTGGCGTGCGCGTAGGCACAGTCCAGTTATCCGGCGACGAACTCGCCGCCCAGACCGCTGGCATCACGGCTAAACCGGACAGCGCCAATGTAATGAGCAGCCATCCAATCAACATCCAATATCGCTTATTCATCACTCATCTCCCTCAACTTTCATTAGTGCGCGCAACAGCGCTACCACTCATTTCACGCTATAACAGATGTGCAAACTGCTGTCGGCACGCAGATCAACGTCATACAAAAGCACCCCATCGTCATTCGCGCTGGAGCGAGCTTGCGAAGGACATAATACAGCATTTTGAGGCATGTGCAAGATGACGCGCGCCGGGACGGTCTCCAAGCCCGCCTGTTTCTGCCACAACAAATGATAAGTTAACGTGCCATCAGCATTTTCCTGTATAACAGCATCCGGCAAAATGTAGGTAAACTGCACCACGACTTGAGACGCAGTCGGCAGGAGCACCACCTGCTCGAAGACGGTGTACGCGCCTTCCTCCGCCACCGAGACGCGCACCTCCCCATCCCACGGCTGGCGGTTGGCGACCGAATCTGCCGGAATTGGGTGACGGCTGGCGTCCACCAGGCGAGCGCCTTCCGGTGTATAAAGGCGCAGATAAGCCCAGTAACAGCGATCCATCATCTGCGTGTATTCAGGATCATAGCGCGATTCCGGGATGCAGGCAATGTCCACGTTACTGGTGTGCGTGTAGGTAAGTGTCATCGTCGCGTGTGGTGGAGATTGGGCAAGATCGACCTCGTAAGTAAATGCGCGGTCCAATTTGCCGCTGGCCTTGTTGTAGCCCAAATTCGCTTCCACCACCATAGCATAGTCGCCCTCCGGTGTACGTAAACCGCCATCCCAGCCCCGCGCCGCCAACAATGCCTGAACGTCTGCATCAACGAAGTACATCAAGACATGCTTCTCAAGCACAAGCTGCTGTACGGTCGTTGCCAATGCCAACCAATCCACATCACCCTCGGAGATACGCGCCACTATCGCTTCGGCCAACGGTTCCATAAACGATTTTCGCTGCCTCCACCACTCGCCCATCGATTGTCCTTCCTCCAGCGTCCACGTGCTGTAAAGATGCTCGAGCAAGGTTGCGCCGGTCACGGGTTCATCCGAGTCGGGCAACGTTAACGGGCCGAGGATATCCAGTAGACGTTGCGCCGCGTGCTGATTCACAGCGATGACCCCATCTATCGCCACCGCGTGGGGTGGACGGTAGAGTTCCAATGCCTGACGCACCGCGGTTGGGAAATCGGGCGACCAGTTACTGTCACGGAAAACCAATAATTCTATGCCCATAAATTGTTGTAGCGGCTCCGGCGAGAGAGGATAAGGCTGCGTGAAATCGTCCGCCGTATAACTGTCACTGAATTCCATCTGCGCAATCTTTCCAGTCTCAACCCGCACCTCACCCACTCCGGTGATAAATCCGCCGCCAGGCCGCAGCTCGGCCTCATTGAGCACAAGCAACAAATATGTGCGCGGTGATTCCAATCCGAGCAAAGATGGCCCCATCTCCACCAGGGCCAGCCCATCATCCAACAGGGGTAGCAGCGGGCCTAGCTGTTGCAGCGGATTTTGTAAACGGTCCGGTAAAGCGTCCACGTCAATCGTAGCATAAGCCGTGCGCGCTCTGGTAACAGCGGACCGGGCGCGCGGCAAAGCCGGTGTAAGGCGCGCGAAAGCGTCTGCCAGACCATCCGGCCTAGAAACGTTGGCGGTTGCCGGTTCACCGTCCTGGAACGCCATCACGAACGGCTCCGCAGCATCCCACAACAATACCCCAGCTTCGGTCAAGCCGTCGGCCAGCGCAAGCAACGCGGGCGCGTCACCGGCAAGCGACCCCACCTGCGGCAGCCAGCGGAACGCCGGCCCTATCCCGGCCAGCCAACCAACGTTGCGCCGGAGCGTCACCACGTCGCGCCGCGTCTGGCGCAGCAACGTTCCTAGCGAGGCAGCATCGGTCGCCAGCGGATCGCCGCCGAGCATCGTCTGCACCTCGCGCAGCGAACGCAGCAGCGATCCCGCCGCGACTGCGGACTGCACGCCCCAGAACACGATCAAAATCACGCCTAGCGCGGCCAGACCTATTCCGATTTTTCGTCTATGTTGTGCGATTACGGACACGCCACACCCTCCTCCACGATCCGGCACAAAGGCCATCCTACTGCAAAATCCTCCGGCCGGGAAACGTGAGCGTCTACGGCAACTTCCCGATCCGTCTGTGTGAATAAGAACTGCCGGTAACTCTCCTGCCACCACAGATTTCCATCGATGACCAACACGTCAGGCCGCAGTCCGAGGCCCTCTTGCGCGTACCATAAAGCAAAGGTATACGCGTCGCCCTGTGTCGTGATCAAAACGGCATCCGCCGGCGTCGCCGCCAGTACACGATTGTACCACAAGACCGCCTGGTTATCGCGGCGCAAGTCCATCGCTTGCCAGTTCCACGCCAGCAACACCAACGGCAAGATCAACGTTGCCCATGCGGGTAATCCCCTATCCACCAGCCAACGCAGCCCCGCGCCGAGCAAAGGAACGAGCAGCGGCAACAACGGCAACAAATACACCAACGAATCCGGAGTAGCATAACCGATGGCAAACAAGCTCAGCAAGCCACCCGCGGCTACCAGCCCCACCACCTCCCAGCGCGACTGTCGTTCCCGCCAACCCAGCCAACCGCCGAGCAACACCAGCGCGCCGCCCACCGGCGTGAACTGTCGCGCCAGCAACGCCGCCCACGCCGCCAACCGTACAGGCCAGTCAGCCAACGGCAGCCCGAAGGCGTAGCCCCAATATAACCGTGCGCGGACCACGTCCCACCACCCGGCGAACGTACGTAAATCCCCCCACGGCTGCGGCCACGGGCCGAGGAGTGGTAAAAATGCATATGGAAGCAAACCAATGCCCAGGCCGGCCAGGTAGACAATAACCGGTAGACGGTAGACAGGGGAATGTAGCCGCGATTTCCAAATCGCGCTCTCCTTGCTATCGCGCAACAAATAGACGACCCACAGCGGTGTCAGAAGGACTAACGTCGGGTGCACCGCCATCCCCAAACCACACACAATACCCGTCAAAACCCATCGTCGGCTCGTAATTCGCAACTCGCAACTCGCAACTCGCACTTCGTAATTCGCCAACGCCGTGAAGAACGCCGCCGTCGTATACACCTCCGTGATGAGCGCCTGTGACCAGAACAATGGGGCGAACGCCAACGTAAGGGACGCCGCGAGCACAATCCACGGGGATTTTTCCCGGCGCTGGAGCGTCAGCGCGGTCAACGTCACCGCCCCCGCCGCCATCACTGCCGAGAGCAGATTGAGCCGCCAGGCCGGATCGCGTAAGGGAAGTAACACGAATGCCCGCGCCAACGTCAGATAGACGGGGAACCCCGGCGGATGCGGCATCCGTCCCGCCACCGCCGCCGTGATGAAGTCGCCGCCGTCTGCGCCCCAGTGCGCCCAGGTGAGGGACGGCGCCATCGTCAATGCATAAACGAGCCAGGCAACGCCTCCCGCCATCAGGGGAGGCAGCAGACGCGCACGACCGTTCATTTCACCACTTGCCGCAGCAGACCAACCGCCAGCCCTAGACCCTGCACGACCACGCGCAGCAGCGTCACGCCGGGCCAGATCAACGCCACGGCACGGTCGCGCCGCCAGGCCCACCGCACGAAGGAGAGCGTCGTTACTAGGAAGAGCACAAACAAGAGCAGCGCCACGATCCACGCCGGTCGCCAAAACACCCCCACAATCACCGCAAGCCCAAGCAATGCCGCCAGCGCGAACTGAGGCTTCAACGCGGGATCGGTGTGCGCGTCGCCGGATATTTTGTCGGGATAGCGGACGTAAAGCAACGCGCGCCAATAGCCAAAGCGGGCCTTGCGAGCGAGATAGCGCCCCAACGTCGCCGGATGCCGGTGCCAGACCCAGGCATCCGGCGCGAAGACGAGCCAATGCCCGGCGCGTGTTAGTCGAAAAGACAAATCTACATCCTCTGCCGCGATATAAGCTGTATCAAATACCCCATGCGTGACAAACAACGCCCGCCGGTATCCCGCCGCGTAGGTGTCCACAAAATCGATGCGCGGCAGTTCGGCCATTCGCTCGTAGCGGATTTCGAACTCTAGTTGCACCAGCCGAGCAATAAGCGAAGGTTGTTTCGTTCGATAGGTGCCCTTTACCCCCATCACCTGAGGATCACCAAATGGTGCAACCATCTGTGCGACCCAATCTTCCGCCGGTTCACAGTCAGCATCGGTAAACAGGACAATCTCACCCTGCGCCGCTTCGATGCCGGCATTGCGCGCCGCAGCCGGTCCGCCATGCGCGATACGCAATACCCGATCCGCGCCGGTCTCCCGTGCTACGTCACCTGTGGCGTCGGTAGAGCCGTCGTCCACGACTATGATTTCATACCGTGCGCGGTCCACCGTCTGCTGCGCCAGCGCCCGCACACAGTCGGCGATCACATCCGCCGCCTGATAGGCTGGCACAATCACCGAGTATTCAGGTTGAGCCATGTACCCTCCGTACGATCTGCGTCCCCAATGCCAACATGCCCGCCGCGATCAACGGCGGCCCCATCACCACTAGGTGCAACACCAGGCCAATCGCCAGCGCCACATCGTAGGGCACGTCAAACAGGCCAAGCGAGACCACACAAAGACCTTCGAACACACCCAGGCGCACCGGCGTTGCCACGACTGCATTGCCGACCATCAACGCCGCCAGTAAAAAAACAGCGGCGACCGGCGAATTGACGCCGAACGCGCGCATCACTGCCCAGTTTGAGACCGCACCCAGGACCCATGTGACCACCGTCCACATAAAAACCCGCCCCGATGCCTGGGCGCTCTGCAACGAATTCAACCCCTGCGCCAACTGTTGTAACCGTGGCAGCAACGCTTTATCCCATCCAGCCGGGAAACGCGCGAGGACGAGCGCCGTCCAACGGAACAATACCTCTTGCCAGCGCAGCCCGGCCCATAGGAGTAGGCCACCTACCAGCAGAATCCCCGCCGTGCTCAACGTCGAGTTGGAGAACCACTCAGGCAAGGGGGCAAGTGCCAACAACAACAAACCACATAGCAGTAGCGCCAGTAGGTCCCACACTTTCTCCAGGGCCACACTCCCCAAGGCCTCCGATGCACCCGCAGGGCGCGTTACGGACTGCTCTACACCCCGCTCTGTATCTTGCTTCGTGTTGCGCTCTGGACGCACCCACATTGCGCGCACCAGATCGCCACCGCGCATCGGCAATATCATATTCGCCACTTGCCCCACCAACAGCGCCGTGATCGCGGGCCAAAAACGCAAGTCGGCGCGCCATAACAACGCCTGCCAGCGCCAAACCCGCGCAAAGAACGTCCCCACAATTGCCAGTACGCCGACAGCCACCCAGGTGTAGTCTGCCGTCCGCAACGCTCCATTCACTTGTGCCCAGTCCAACTCGCGGGCCAGCAGCCACACCGAAACAACCATCACACTGAGGCTCAAAACCCAGCGGAGCACTTGCATCCGCGCTTTAAGTTGTGCAATCCATTTGTCCATATACTCAATCACTCACGTAAGAAATCCAGACCCTGCCGAGAGGTGCCCAACTACCGTCACTGCTAACCAAGTTGCCGGTCGCATAAACAGGATCGGCTAAGCTGAACCAACACCAACGCTGCACCAGTCGCCCACCATCGTTCGGGTCGCCGAGACTGCCGTCCGTCGCCGTCAAAAAGAAGTTCCACGTCTCGCGCAGGAACTCGGCCATCCGCTCCGGCGGGAAGCCGTAATCCTCCGGCATCGGTACGCCGAACTCGGAGATGATGAGCGGCTGTCCACCGTAGCCCCGCGAGGACATCCAGCGGCGGAAATCGTAAATCTGCGACCGGAAGATGTCCAGGTTGCCTGAATCGGCGATGCTAAACAGCACGCCGGTATCATCGGGAATGCCCGGCGGAATGTCTACACCCCAGGAATTGCGCTCCTCACGGAGCATATAGTTGTGAATTTGCCACGCTTGCGCCGGAAGCACTGCGCCAAACTCGGCCCGGTACGCCTCCAACACGAGATCGAGATAGCGCAAGCGCAGCGGCGTGGGCTGTGCGATACCACCCGCCGCCACCACTGCCGCAGGGTCTCCGGCCTTGATTGCAGTGTAGGCTTCGTGGTACAATCGCGCGTAGGTCGCCGGTTCCACGTTGTCCTGCCAGCGCACGTCCGGTTCATTGGAGATCAGCCACGTAGAACCGGGGCGAGCCGCCGCCACCGCCGTCAGCGTCGCCGCAGCGGGCCTGAGCGTCCCGCCGATCATCCGCACCGTGGGCATGTAAGCAACGCCCGGCGGCAAGGCGGTTGTACTTCGCGCCGCCCAATCCATTACCCATCCCACGTGAAGCGTGTCCAGATTGTACGATGCCGCCGCGCCCCCCGGCAGCGAGACACCCAACCGGAATCGTTCGTGCGCCGGGACGACAAAGCTCGAGGGAGAAGGCGCAACCGGCGTCAAACCAGGCGTCGGCGTCACCGTGAATACGACGGCATCTGCCGTTGGTAACGGGGTCACCGGCGTCACGGAGCGCGACGTCGGCGTAGACGCCGGCTCCGGCGTCGCTGTTTGCGTGAGCGTAACAAGGGCCTCCGGTTCCACCGTCCGGGTGGGGATCAGCGGCTCCGGTGTCGGCGAAGACACGGTGGCTGCAAGCCCGTTCGCCAGCGCGTCCGCAGGGCTATGTGACGGAGGTTCTACCGGCGTCAGTCGCAACGACTTGGCACCCAGCACAATCAACACGATCCCGGCCACAATGAGAAGCGTGGCCAACAACAGAAATATGAGAGATTTGTACCGTCGCGCAGGAGCAGCGCGTGGACGCAACAGTTCACCTACAGCCTTGTCGGGCATTTCCCCCTGGGCGCGGCGCAGCGTCTCGACGTTCTGGCGCATCCGTATCTTGTCCGCTTCGGTCAGTGAGGGATGCTCCAACAAGTCCAAGTAAGTGTTTAAGCTCTCCTGGGTACGACCTTTATCCGCCAGGTAAACGGCCTTCATTTCGGCCACGTGATAGCGCTGTTGAAGTTCTTCGTAAGCAATACCCCTGTCGTACCAGTCCAGCGCGACTTGTTCTTGCCCCATCTTGTCGTGGACGATGGCCAGGTTGGCGCACATCATCGCCTTGTCGAAATCCGAGATGTCGGTGGTGAGGAGCCTTTGCAATATCTCGATTGCGCCGGAATAATCTCCTGCCTCCACCAACTCGGCGGCTTTGTGCGACATCTCTACGTAGTTCTGATAATCCATCCACTACCTCGAATGTAAGTTATAAAGCGCGATTTGGAAATCGCGGCTACGCTTCGTTATGGCGCGGGCATGGGCCGTAGCGCCGGATCTCCCAATAACATAAAGCTGATTTCCGCATCTTTGGATTGAGCCGCGCGCCAACCGTCCAACAGGGCATCGCCGATGGCGGCCCCATCGACCAGCGCGCGTTGGAAGGCCAACGTCATCGCCGACTGCTCGCCGGTCGTCGTTTCCGCGGTCGGCCCAACGACGGCGACGGCTCCTTTGGGATGGCGCAACCACGCCTCGCTGAGGCCCATGTGCGTCGGATGGGTGAAATTTGCGCAGAGGCACGTCCACGCCGCCACAACTGTCGGACCATCCCACGCGCCGGCGTCATCCACGGTGAGGAACTTTTGATCGCCCAGGACGGGCAGGCTGCCGTGCCCGCTGTAGACCAGCACGCCTGGCGCAGCGCGTAACCAACGCAAGAGGTCGCGGCGCACGTCACCCGCGGCAGCGTCCAGGCGCAAATCAGGTTCACGCACCGCCGCCAGCGCATCCGTCATCGCGGCGAACTCAGGAGCAGTATCGTGCAGCAGCAGCAAGCGCGCAGTTGGCTCCCAGACCAAAGTTTTGGCGACCATAGCGTGCACCTCGGCGACGGTCGAGGCGGGGAAACGGCCCACCGCGACCAACGGCGTACCGTCGTCATCAATCACCAGCGCGTGATCCGAAGCCGTATCGCCCAGGAAGAAGGTACGCACCCACCCCGTCGGCACGAGCGTGGACCCCGCCTCCCAAAACGCCCGTGGATCGGCAGAGGCGTCGCCCACCAGGAGCAAATAGCGCAGTTGACCACGCGCGTGCAGCGCCATCACCGCCGCGCGGATCGCCTCTGCCCCGGGTTCTCCTGCAGCAAAAGCATCGTAGACCTGCTCCGGCGTCACCACAACCACAGACAAACCCTCGGCAACGCGCGCCTCAACCAACGGGGCAAGCGCCACGTGGAAGGAAGGCGGTGCGACGATCAGATAATCCGCCGTCCATGTATCTGCCGCAAGACGTTCGCGTGGACGCACTACGTCGGGCGCGGGCGCGGCTTCCACCACGCCGAGCCAGCCGCGCTCACCGGGGCGCTGTTCGACGCACACCCGCCCGGCGGCGTCGCGCGCGAGCAGACCGCCCCGCAGCATCCCTTCCTCGCCCACCACCAGCGCCGCCACACGTCCTTCCGGGACGGCCTCCCAGCAAGCCACCGGTTCCGATCCCCCGATCCAGCTTTCCCAACCACCTGTATACGTCAGGGCGCGCTGCCATGTCACGCCGACGCGATCCAGCCACGTCACCTCGACGGGCGCCTCAGTATCGCCGGGCGAAATCAACACCAGCTCGTTGTCGCCCTGGCGCGGCGCTGGAGCAATCGCCGTCCATTCCTCCAGCGCATTGCCGTCCCAATAGTGGTCAGAGACCAGTGCCCCGTTCCACAGCACGAGAACGTGATGATCGGGGTTTTGCGGCATACTGCTCTGCCCCCAAAAGCGCAGCGATAACGTCACAGGCGCGACGCGGGCCTCGCTGACGAGAACCTCGCTGACGAGGCCCTCGCTGACGAGGGCTTCGGTTAAGGTGACGGTCAGTGTAAGCGCCGGGGCAGCATTGAAGGAAGTCCACAGCCAGTTGGCCTCCGGCGGCGCGGTGGGGCGGTAGACGTTGTCTTCTTCCAGCCAGAGCGTGGCGGCAGTCGTGGCTTGGTAGTGCGTAGGCACTGTGACGGCAGCGAGTTCGGCCATCACAGGCGAGCCGGCATCTGCATCAAGCGCGAGGTGATAACCGCCCAGCGGACCCAGACGGCCCGGCGTAGCCTCACCGTAGAAGAGCAGGCCGGGGCCGTCTTCGGAGGACAGCCAGAGCGTGGGGATCGCCTCATCGTAGCGCGTCAGGCGAATACGTTCGGGCGCAAGTGTTGTGGGATCGAGGCCCTGGGCACGCCACCAGTCCGGGCCGAGCCAGCGCGGGCCGTCGCTGCGCACCAATAACGTCCAGCCGGCAGCCATATCAGGCGGTGACGCCGGTTCCGACAACAGTTCAGGCGTCGCGCGACATCCTGCGAGCGAGATGAGCGCCAACAACGCCACTCCAATCCACAGCACGCGTTTCACTGTTGCCGCTTCCACATCAAGATGCCCGCTCCTATGAAGCCCGCCGCCGCAATCCCGCCGACGATCAACAGCCACACGGAAAGCAAGTCCTCCACCGGCAGACCGGACGATTTACCCTCCACCGGAACGCGCGTTGGCAGCAGGCTCGACGTTGTCGTCACCGGCTCCGCCAGAATTTCAATTTCAGACGAAGCCGTCAGGGGCGCCAGGGGCGAGACAAGCGGATTTGCTGGCTGCGGCATAGCTTGTGCCGCGTTTTGCATGGCAGGTTGCATTTCCGCAGAGACCGTCGCTGTTGCCTGTTGCTCCGCCATGGATACTGTCGCGGTGAGGTCAAGTAAGGGCAAGGTTGAGGCAGGCGTCGCCGTAGGGTACGGCGTGGCCGTCGCGTCAGTGAAGAGCGTCGCGCGCGGGGTCGGCGTCGCTGTCTCCGTCGGTATTGCACATTCGCCCGTCACGTTAAGCGTGATCTCGAAATCCTCAGTCGTGCCGTTGAGATATTGCACGCGCAAGATGTGCCGTTCGGTGACGCACGGACAGAACCGGCGTTGGCTATCGCCGGAGACACCCAATCCATCGAGGTGAACCGCCAAGACATCTTGCGTTTGCCAGTACAAGGTCGCACATTCTCCGGCGATCAAGTCGGTCTTGTCGGCCCAAAAGCGGACATAAGGGTTGGGCGTTGATGTTGGCATCATCGTAGGCGTAGGCGTCAACGTTGGCGTCGCTGTACCGTTCAACCGGATGGTCGCGGAAATCGGAGTAGTGTAATCTCCGGTCGAACCGTCGTCCGGCACATCTTGCAGCTTGTAATAATAGATGACACCAGGCATCACAGCAATGTCTTCGTACTGATAAACAGCGCCTGCCCCCTCATCCAAAGAAGCGATAAAGCCAGAGATGTCCACGTAACTGCCACCGGTCACCTGACTGCGCCAAAGACGGAAGCCCAGGTTATTTGTCTCGCTGGCAGTCTCCCACCACAGAATGATGGAATCTGTGCCAACTTCAGCGGTAAAACTGGTGAGGGTGACGGCGGCCCAAACAATCGACGCGCTGAACGCCACCACATACACCGCCAGCAACAGCGCCTTGACTCGTCGCAGCACACCCCACACATCACCGAGGACGTGATGCCCGGCGGCCAGGAGCCTTTCGCACCGCAATTGGCCCGGCGTGCGGCAGTAGAAGCAACGCCCCTCGCGCTGCGCTTCAACGACGCGGCCCAAAATGGCGTCGGGTGGCCAGGTTGGATCGAACGCCCGGTGAGCATCCCCCTTGGTGACAATGTGGCCTTTACGCCATCCCAGGTAGCGATGCAGAAAAGCACCCTGCACGCCACGGACGAACACCCAATCCCCAGGCACAAGCGCCGCTGCCGTCACCGGGTGGACGATGACCATGTCACCCGGACGCAACGTGGGTAGCATACTACGCCCGCACACCCGCAAGCGCATAGGACCCGGCACATTATTTGTGATCGCGTCTAGCCAGATCATCGATCGCTCTCCATACTAGCGATTATACTTGAAAGAAGGGTGATTGCAACGGGTATTCAAACCTTTGCAAGAGCCAAGACAGCCCATGGGGGTATAGGACAAATTATAGGGAACCGTAGCCGCGCTTTGGAAAGCGCTACGGAATTTACCCCATGTTCTGCACTATACCCAGCCCGTAGGGCTATCGCATTTGAAAATCTTGTCCTGCCGCGCAGCTTGTTGTGCCGCCAAAACGGTCTTTTTAGAGGGATTTTTGTGGCGGGGCAAACCCCGCCACAAAAATCCCCCCTTGCCCCCGGCCTTTAGGCCAAGCTCAGTTGGCGAAACCGGTCAAATGCGATAGCCCTAACCCAGCCCGTGGGGCGTGGTTGCTTTGCATGTCCGGCGTGTTATAATTGAAGCGCGTTAGCACGATGGTACGTTCAAACGTTAAGACGTATCAAAAGGAGCCACCAATGCACCTAGCCGTTGTGATTTTAGCTGCGGGAAAGAGCGAACGATTCACATCGCACCTTCCCAAAATCTTACATCCTTTGGGCGAACGCCCGATGTTGGCCCACATTCTCGATCTGGCGACGCGCCTCGCCGATGCGCCACCTGTGCTCGTCTTAGCCCCTAACAGCGAAGATGCCATCCGCGCGTGGGCCGGCGAGCACGCCCGCTACGTCGTCCAACAGGAACCGTTAGGAACCGGGCACGCGGTACTACAAGCGCGCTCACTGCTCGAAGGAGAGGCAAATCACGTTTTGGTGCTCTACGCCGACACACCGCTCGTGCAAGAAGCTACCCTACGCCGGCTGGTGGAACAGCACATCGCACGGCAGGCCGCTGCGACCATCCTCACCGTCGAAGGCGAGGTCTCGTGCGGATTGGGACGCATCGTGCGCGATGCTTACGGGCGCGTCCACGCTATCGTCGAAGAGGTGGAGGCAACGCCGGACATCACAGCCCTCCGCGAGATGAACAGCGGCATCGGCGTCTTTGCCGACAAGACACTATGGCAACTCCTGGAACAACTCGAACCAAGCCCGCGCAAAGGCGAGTATTACCTCACCGACGTGGTTGGGCTGGCCGTCGCGGCAGACCAGATAGTGGAAACGCTCGTCGTCGATGATCCTACAGAAGCTATCGGTGTCAACACGCGCGTCGACCTGGCGCTGGCCGAGGCCGCGTTGCGGCAGCGCATCAACCGGCATTGGATGCTGGCCGGCGTCACGCTCATCGATCCGGCGAGCACCTACATCGGGCCGGACGTGACCATCGGGCCAGACGCCGTGATCCACCCCAACACGCATCTGCGCGGCAAGACGACGATTGGTGAAGCGTGCGCCATCGGTCCGAACAGCCTCATCGAAGGATGTACCATCGGCAACCGCTGCAAGGTATTGGCTTCGGTGCTGGAATACGCGGTGATGGAGGATGACAGCGACATCGGCCCCTTCAGCCACCTGCGCAAAGGTGCACGTGTGTGTACCGGCGCGCACGTCGGCAACTTTGGGGAGATGAAAAACAGCACACTCGGCCCCAACGCCAAGATGGGGCACTTTAGCTATCTGGGTGATGCACAAGTGGGTGAGGACGTGAACATCGGTGCGGGGACGATTACGTGCAACTTCGACGGGGAGCACAAGCATCCTACCGTCATCGAAGACGGCGTCTTCATCGGTTCAGACTCGCTGCTGGTCGCACCGCTGCGCATCGGTGCGGGGGCGAAGACGGGAGCCGGTTCGGTGGTGACGCACGACGTCCCGCCGCGCACCGTGGCCTACGGCGTGCCCGCGCGAGTCCGTAAGCGCCTCGACGACAATCCGAAGGAATCTAGCGACTGAAAAGATGTCTACCACGAATCTTCACGAGTTCATACTAATTATTGGCTCTATTCGTGAAAAATTAGTGTAGATTCGTGGTTTATTTTCTGAGAAATAGGCAAAGTGATGACGGCCAAAACACTGTCCAATAAGGTTTCTATTGACGCGACACAGCTTGTGGCCCAGGCAATCGCGGCGTTGCAGCACGCCTATGCCCCCTACTCCGGCTATCCTGTGGGTGCGGCGGTGCTGGCCAATGACGGGCACGTGTACACCGGCAGCAACATCGAAAATGCCGTCTATCCGCTGACGGTCTGTGCGGAGCGTGTTGCCATCACCAAAGCGATCTCCGAGGGTGCGCAGCGCATCCTCGCCGTCGCCGTCGCCACCGCAAACGGCGGAACACCCTGTGGAGCGTGCCGCCAGGTGATGCAGGAATTCAGCGCGCCGGCGATGCCGGTCTTCATCGCCCGGACCGACGGAAGCTACCGGCAGCGCACGCTGGAAGAACTCCTACCCGAAGGCTTCTCTGCCACCGACCTGGCCGTGGCGCGGGTGGCGCGGTCAGAATAAGACCTATGCAAACCGGCCTCACTTCCTTGAACCCGCCAGATCGCGTAGCGCACAAGGCAACGATTAACGCCCGGCTCGACGCGATGACGCTTGACGTGCTCCCCCGGGTGACACTGGCTTCCGGTATCTTGCACTTAGGCGGCATTGCTTATCACCTGTTGGCCCCAGAGCAAATTGGCCTCTCCGTCACCCTGCTTGCCATATCTGCGCTGCTCTCGTTCGCCCTGTTGAGCGCGTTGCGCGCGTGGCCACTGTCTCCACGCCACGCTCCGGCAGTGACGGCGGTGCTGACCACACTAGCCCTGCTCAACGCCCTGTATCCGCTCCTTGCGACCGGCGATCCCCGTGCAGCCGTGCTGCTGATGCTCGTCAACGTGAGTGCCGGGCTGCTCCTGGTGCAAACACTGTGGTTTGGGTTGTTGCTCGGTCTGAGTCTCGCGGGATGGCTTGCGGCACTGCTGACCTTTTCCACAGAAACGTCAGTCGCAATCGCCGCATGGAGCCACACAGGTTTTGGGGTTCTGTTGGCATCGCTGCTCGCGGTAGCCGTTCACGCCGTCCGCCGCGCCAACTGCGTCCAAATCGCCCGTCTGTATCTTCAGGGTGAGGCACAGGCTGCGACTATCCGGCGACGGACCGCTCAAGTGGAGACCAATCGCGCTATCGCCGAACACTTCAGTGCCATCGACGTCATGGACACACTGTTGCAGCACGCGACAGACAGCATCGGCGCGCACTACGGTTGTACCTACGTCGGTATCTTTTGGCTGGATGAAAACACAGGGGAATTGGTCGCCCGCGCGGGGACCGGCAGTGCAGGACGGGCGGCGATACAGAGCGGCGCGCGCATCAGAGTCGGGCGGGGCATCATAGGCTGGGTAGCAGAGAACCGCCGCGTGGCTTACGCCAGAGATACCGCGCGGGACCCGCGATACGTGATCTGGGACCTGCTTCCCGATACCCGCTCGGAGCTGACCCTACCGCTGCACGTGGGCGACCATCTGCTCGGGGTATTGGATGTGCAGAGCAACCGATCCAATGCCTTCCACGATGAGGACGTGACCGCGCTACACCTTGTGGCCGACCACATCGCTTTAGCCATGCAGAATATGCTACTGCGCCAGATGGAAAAGGATCGCCGCCGTTTGATGGAAACGCTGCATCACGTGGGGCGGGCGCTCTCCCGTTCGATGGACACACAGCCCGCGTTCGATATGATCTTACAGCAGCTCGCCAACGTGATCCCCTACGACCGTGGCTCGATTATGTTACAAAATGACGCGCTCTTGGAGCTTGTTGCGGCCCGGGGCTTCCCCGGCAGCAAACGCGCCTTCCGCTGGCGGGTGCCTGTACGCTCAGGTGACGTCTACGATGAGATTCGCCGCACCCAACGACCGCTGATCCTGGATGATGCGCTACGTCGCGCGGATTGATTTCACCTGCAAGACCTGTTGCCCGCACGCAGTTGGGTCGGCATACCGCTGATCCACGAGGACAGAGTGATTGGGATGCTATCGCTGGCGCGAGAGACATACACGCCCTTCATCGAGGATGAAATCATCTTCGCCACCGTGTTCGCGTGGCAGGCATCCGTCGTGTTGGAAAACGCCCGGCTCAGCGTCGAACTCCGGGAACAATCGAGCCAAACCTGATGACCCACACCCTAAAAATCAAACCGCGGATTTACGTCAGTGAGAGATTTTTACATCCCATCTCTAACGCAAATCCGCGTCCCACAATAAGCATATTCGTCCTGTATTGATCAATAGTATAAACCAAATTCGCACAACAAACGTTTGCGTTTCGTAAACGTTATGTGGCAATTGTGTTGGTATGAGCAATTCAATCCAACCGAAAGGAGAACACTATGCCAGTTACAGTCATTGTTGGAGCACAATGGGGCGACGAAGGAAAAGGTCGGGTGGTCGATTATTTCGCGGCGCAGGCCGACATTGTCGCACGGTTCAACGGCGGCGACAACGCCGGGCACACCGTCATCGCGGAGGGGCACAAGCTTGCCTTGCATCTCGTGCCCTCAGGCATTCTCTACCCCGGTGTCACCTGCCTTATCGGCGCGGGCACAGTCGTCAATCCATTGACGTTGCTGCGGGAAATGGAAACGCTACACGACTTGGGATTAGACGTCAGCCCCACACATCTAAAACTCGCAGCCGGTGCGCATCTCGTGCTGCCTACGCATCAGGCGCTCGATGGCGCATCCGAGACCCGGCGCGGCTACGAGGCTATCGGCACCACCAAGCGCGGCATCGGCCCGACCTACGCCGACAAGGCGCAGCGCGTGGGATTGCGCGCCGGACAGATGCGCGAACCCAACGTCTTCGCCGAAGCTGTCGGTGCGCTGGTCGACGCCCATAACGAACGTCTGGTCAACCTCTACGGCTTGCAGGCGCAGCCCGCGGGACAAATCGTGGCGCTATTGCATCAAGCCGCCGAGACGCTCGCGTCGCACCTGGTGGATGGGACGGCATTGGTGGGCCAGGCGTTGGCCGAAGGCAAACACGTCATCGGCGAAGGCGCGCAGGGGACGCTGCTCGACCTCAATCTGGGCACCTACCCTTACGTTACCAGTTCATCACCCATCAGCGGTGGGGTATTAACCGGCCTGGGCATCGGTCCCAAGGACGTCGTGCGCGTCATCGGCATCGCCAAGGCATACACCACGCGCGTGGGCGCCGGCCCCTTCCCCACCGAGTTGGAAGACGCGCTCGGCGAACGCATCCGCGAGGTCGGCCACGAGTATGGGACCACCACCGGCCGGGCCCGGCGCTGCGGCTGGCTCGATGCCGTTATCCTGCGCTACGCGGCCCAGGTCAACGGGCTAACCGACTTCGCGGTGAGCAAGCTGGATATCCTCAGTGGCTTGCCTACCCTGCGCATCGCCGTGGCCTATGAGTTGGATGGCAAGCGCATCGAGCGGTTCCCGGCCGAATGGGGCGCGGAGGCCCTGGAACGTTGCCGCCCAATCTACGAAGAGTTACCTACCTGGCAAGAGGATATCAGTCAGGCGCGCTGCCGTGAAGACCTGCCTGTTGCTGCACAAGCCTACATCGCCCGCATCGAGGAACTGACCGGTGTGCCCGTTTCCTTCATCAGTGTCGGACCTGAGCGGGAGGCGATGATTGTGCAATAGCGGTCAGCTTTCAGCCGTCAGCTTATTGAAACCTATGCTAAGGCCAAACGCTGATGGCTAATCGCTAATTGCTGACAGCTTTACACCGTCTGGAAAGCTCCTGAAAATCTGTTATGATAGGGGGATGCGTAATCGTTGCGGTACGCCATCTCGAAGAGAGTTGAGGATATGGTGATTATGATTCCAGACGGTGTCGTCACTTGGGCGGAAATCGATCTCGATGCCATCGCCCATAACGTTCAAGCCATCAAGGCCTTCGTTGGGCCAAACACAGAGATCATCGCCAGCGTGAAGGCGAACGCCTACGGGCACGGCCTGCTGCCCGTCTCGCGGACAGCCCTGGAAGCAGGCGCCAGCCGCCTGGCAGTCCATCGTATCCAGGTCGCCGTGTCTCTACGTGAAAGTGGCATCACAGCGCCAATTCTGTTGATGGGGCACACACCACCTTCGGGCGTGGATTTGGTGCTACGCAACCACATCACCCCCACGCTGGTTGATTGGGATACCGCACGGCTCATCTCAGACCACGCCGAAGAACCAACACCCGTCCACGTCAAAATCGACACGGGGATGAGCCGCTACGGGCTGGAGCCTGAGAAGGTCGTCGAGTTCGTACGCTACATCGCATCGTTGCCGAACTTGCAGATCGAGGGGCTTTTCTCGCACTTCGCCACCGCCGACGAAGCCGATCCTGTGGGCGCGCGCCGGCAGTTACAACGTTTCCAGGCCATCCTGGAGGAGCTAGAACACCTCGGCTTCCCTATCCCGATCCCGCACATGTGTAACAGCGCCGCCGTCGTCACCGTGCCGGAGGCGCACATGGCGGCGGTGCGGCCCGGACTGCTCATCTATGGAATGGCGACTTCACCCGCGAGCACGCCGACCTTCCCGCTGCGCCGCGCACTTTCGCTCAAGACGACAGTGATTCACGTTCGCGACCTTGCGCCAGGCAGCGCTATCAGCTACGGGCGCACCTTCATCGCGTCGCACCCCATGCGCGTGGCGCTGATCCCGCTAGGCTACGGCGACGGTTACCCACGCCTGGCCTCCAATCGCGGCGCGATGCTTATCCAAGGACAACGCGCGCCGATCTGCGGGCGTATATGTATGGATCAAATGGTCGTCGATGTGACGCACATTCCCGGCGCTCACGTCGGCGATGAAGTCGTTGCCGTTGGACAACAAGGCAACGACGAAATCACTGCTGAGGAGGTCGGAGGCTGGGCGGAGACGATCAACTACGAGGTGGTGACACACTTACTACCACAGGTGGTGCGCGTCTACAGGCTCAACGGCTACTATCCGGCCCCGCACGAAGGGCTGGAACAGTGGGCGTCGTATCTACGTGCAATTGGGCATCAGAACTACAAATATCTCGCCCCAGACTCTCTGTTAAAGACCGCTTGCAGGGAGAGAGGGGATAGAGAGGGGAGATAGAGAGGTTATGAGCATTTTTGACGACGATCCATTTTATCCGACCGCGCGAACGCAGCAATCGCCGGTGCAGGTCAGCCCGGTGTTCGGCGCGATGGTGGGCGTGACGGCCCTGGCGGGATTCCTGAGCTATCGTGGAGGCATCCCCGCGCCCTTAAAGACGCTGGTGTTTGTGCTCTTCGTTGCCGGCGGATGGATGATCAGCCTATCGCTGCACGAATTCGGCCACGCACTGGCCGCGTACTGGGGCGGCGACAGGAGCGTCGTTCACAAGGGCTACCTCACGCTCAATCCCTTCAAATATACCCACGCCAGCTACAGCATCGTGATGCCACTGCTTTTCCTGGCAATGGGCGGCATCGGTCTGCCGGGCGGCGCGGTGTATATCAATATGGGGGCGATCAAGAGCAAGGCAAAGCGCAGCCTCACCTCCGCTGCCGGCCCTGCCGCCACCGCGATCTGTGCCCTCATCCTGCTGCTGCCCTTTATGATCGGACTGCCGCAAAACGAGATGTACACACACCGCGATTTTTGGGCAGGGATCGCGCTGCTCGCCTTCCTGCAACTCACTGCACTGCTTTTCAATCTATTGCCGATCCCCGGCCTCGACGGTTGGGGCATTCTGGAAGCAATGCTCCCCACGAGTACGGCGCAAAGTGCCCGTTTTATAGGCCGCTTCAGCTTGCTGGTTATCCTCATGGTCTTTATGAGCAACAACCCGGTCAGTCGAGGATTCTGGCAGTGGGTGATGCTCTTAGGAAGTGTATTCCGCCTCAACTTCGCGTTGGTCAGCGAGGGCCTGCGCCTCTTCCGCTTCTGGATGCCGTAGCGTTTGACAATCCGACAATAAAACATATAATTCAACTCGTAGCGGGTGATAGACAGACTACCCGACTAACAACTATCAGACTAATTGCGGAGGGAACAGGAATGACAGAGATGCAGGGCGTTTTCCACAACGGGCATGCCACATTCCTGTATGGATTCCAGTCCTGACGTCTGTCATCAATAGCAGATCATCACAAAGGCCGTGGGCATTGCTCACGGCCTTTTTTGTTGTCTTGGTAATCGGGGATTGGTAATCAGTAACCAGTAACGAGTAACCAGTAACCAGGAAGCAGTAACCAGGAAAAGGTGACGAGTTACCAATTACCAGTTACCAGTTACCGATTACCGATTACCAGTTACCAATCACGTATCACGCATCACGTATCACGAGGTATCTATGCTACAAGTATCGAATATCACCAAACACTACGGCGACGCTCTCATTCTGGACGGCGTCACGTTTACGCTGAATCCCGGCGAGCGCGTGGGCCTCATTGGGCCGAACGGCTGCGGGAAAACGACGTTGCTGCGCATCATCACCGGGCAGGATATACCCGACAGCGGTTCTGTGCAACGCGACCCACACGACTTGCGCGTGGGTTATCTGGAGCAAGGGTTGACCTATCACGACGACGCGACGCTGGATCACGTCCTGCGCGCCGAACAGCTCGCGCTGGAAAGCCTTGAGGAGCGCGTGGCGACGCTGGCAAATGCGCTCGCCGCCGCCGAAAACGCGGAGCAAGCGCGGCTGTTGGATGCCTACGGCGAAGCATTGGCTAAACTGGAGGCGCTGGCGGCACAACAGACGCCGGAACACACGGCCAAGGCGATCCTCGCCGGGCTGGACCTGGACGATGTGCCACTCGATACGCCCGTGAGCCACCTCAGCGGCGGGCAGAAAACGCGGATCGGCCTGGCACGGCTGCTCATTCAAAGTCCGCAGGTGCTCCTGCTCGACGAGCCCACCAACCACCTGGACATCGGCGCGCTGGAATGGCTCGAAGGCTGGCTGCGAGCGTACCGGGGGGCAGCGCTCATCGTCTCCCACGACCGCGCGTTTCTCGACAACACCGTCACCCAAATTTTCGATCTCGACCCGCTCACGCACACGCTCACCGCATACACCGGCAATTACTCGGACTACATCGACGTTTGGACGCGCCAGCGCGAGAAGCAATGGGCACAGTGGCGCGACGAACAAACCGAGATTCGCCGCCTGCAAGCCGACATCCACCGCACGAAGATGCACGCGATGAGCGTCGAGCTAACCACCACGCCCGGTGATCCCACCATCCGTCGCTACGCGAAGAAAGTCGCCAAGAAAGCGACTTCCCGCGAGAAACGGCTCGACCGCTACCAGGAGAGCGAGGAGCGGGTGGAAAAGCCCGCCTCCACCTGGCGGATGAAGCTCGAATTCGGGGATACGCCCACGAGCGGGCAGGACGTGCTCCGGCTGCGCGACGTGGCGGTGGGCTACAATGGCATCCCGCTGGTCAGAGACGTGGAGCAGACCCTACAGCAGGGCGAGCGGGTAGCCCTCATCGGGCCGAACGGCTGCGGCAAGACGACGCTGCTGCGCGCCATCACCGGACAAATCGAGCCGTTGGCCGGCGCGATCCGCCTGGGTGCAAACGTCAAACTCGGTTACTACGCGCAAGAGCAGGAGAACCTCGATCCGGAGAGCACACCCTTCGACACCTTGCGCCAGGCGGTGGCGATGTCCGACACGGACATACGCTCGTTCCTGCACTACTTCCTCTTCGCGGGCGACGACGTCTTCGTCCCGGTGCGCTACTTGAGTTACGGCGAACGCGCACGCCTGACACTGGCGCGACTGGTCGCCAGCGGTTGCAACTGTCTGCTGCTCGACGAGCCGATCAACCACCTGGACATCCCTAGCCGTACCGCCTTCGAGCAGGCGATGACGGCCTTCGAGGGCACGGTGTTGGCGGTGGTGCACGACCGGTATTTCATCCGGCAATTTGCGACGGGGGTGTGGGCAGTGGAAAACGGCACGGTGAAGGCATACGTGGATTTAGATGACTATCAGAGGGTACGTCACGGCATCAACCGGTCGACGTAGGTAACACGACCATTGGACACGCGCACTATGGGGACACTCTTGATGGGGTTGTGGTAATCATCGAACGTCAACTGCCCGGAGACGGCCTCGAACGTCAGCGTCTCCAGTGTGGCAGCCACAGGAAAGGGCGCGGTCGTGCCGGCAGCGGTGACAGCCGTAAAGAGGATGTTCGCCGCGTCGTAGCTCAGGGTCGCCACGGCGTCGGGTTCGATCAAATAACGAGCAGCGTAGAGCTGCGTCCAGGCGGTCACCTCGGGACGTGGCTCGCCGGGAAAATAATGCGTGGTGAAGTAACTGCCGTCCATCGCCACAAAATTCAGTTCCGGGGAGTCCCATCCATCGCTACCAATAATGGTCTGGAACATGCCAAATGCGCGGGCTTGCGACACGAGGCGATTCATCACGTCGTAATAGCCGGGGAGATACAAAACGGCGGGATTGGCAGCGCGTACCTCTTCCAGAACGTTGTAGTATTCTTCTGTAGTCTGGTTATAGGTCTTGCGGACGAGGATATCGCCATCGCCTTCGGTGAACGTGTCCTCGAACGCATTGGCGAGCGTGAGGCCGTATATGCTATTTTCCGCGTAGAGGATGGCAGCGGTCCCGGCTTGCAGCGTCTCCAGGGCGAAGCGCGCGGCAGCCGACCCCTGGTCAACGTCCAGAAAGGGGATGCGGAACACCAACGGGCGCACACTGCCGTCGTGATCGAGCGTCGTTTCGGGGTCTACAGAGGTCGGCGCGATTTGCAGCACGTTAAGTTCATGCGCAACCTGGGCCACACCCTCCGAGGCGACGCTACACACCGCACCGATGAGGAATTGCGCGCCTTCGTTGATGGCGGTACGCGTCACCCCGCGCGCCGTGGTGTAATCGCACGCACTGTCGTACAGCGCCACCCGGACGGGTGTGCCGAGCACGCCGCCGCGCTGATTCCACCCATCGACGGCCAACACGACCCCGTCACGCACGGCGTTCCCCCACGGCTCGAAATCGCCGCTAAAAGGGGCGATGACGGCTACGATGAGCGCGTCGCTCTCTGTATCATTTTGCCGTTCACAAGCGGGCAAGAACAGCAATAACGCGAAACAGACGAAGACTAACTTCACAAGACGCAGCATATTCCTAAACCTTGAGCGCAGATTTAAATACCCACACAGCCCCTATAGTATACCTCAAAGTAACAGCATAAAAAAACCGAGGTTGTCAGACAACCCCGGTTCCTTTTCGCGCTAAAAGCTGATCGCTGACAGCCAACTGCTACCGCCCACCCAGATACGCCTCACGCACCCTGGGATTATCGGCCAACACCTGGGCCTCGCCCTCCAACTCAATCGTGCCGGTTTCCAGGACGTAGCCGCGATTAGCAATCGAGAGCGCCATATGCGCGTTCTGCTCCACCAGCAGCACGGTCACGCCGTCGCGGTTGATCTCTTCGATGATCTCGAAGATTTCCTCTACCAGAATCGGAGCCAAGCCCATCGAAGGCTCATCCATCAACAACAGCTTGGGCTTTGCCATCAATGCACGCCCCACGGCCAGCATCTGCTGCTCGCCGCCGGAGAGCGTGCCGCCGGTTTGTTCTATGCGCTCTTTTAAGCGCGGAAACAGGTGGAAGACGTGCTCCATGCTGTCGGCGATCTCACGCTTATCCTTACGCGTGAACGCACCCATTTCCAGGTTCTCACGCACGGTGAGCGGCGCGAAGATGCGACGGCCCTCCGGCACCTGCACCACGCCCATCGGGACGATGTCGCTGGCAGATTTACGGGTGATGTCCACACCATCGTAGATAATCGAACCGCTGTCGGCAGATTGCAAGGCCGAAATTGTGCGCAACGTGGTCGATTTGCCCGCGCCATTCGCGCCGATGAGCGTCACCACCTCACCGCGCTCTACGTGAAAGGAGACGCCGTGCAAGGCGCGAATCGCGCCATAAGATACGTATAGGTCATTAACTTCTAAAAGCGCCATCATCGTCCCCCTTATCGAATATCCACGGCCTGACGGCCCAGGTAAGCCTCGACCACGTGCGGGTCGTTGCGCACATCGGCGGGGAACCCGCGCGCGATAATCTGACCAAAGTCCATCACCGTGATCCACTCACAGATGTTCATCACCAGCCGCATACGGTGCTCCACCAACAAAATCGTCAGGTCGAAGCGGTCGCGGATGAAGTGGATGAGGTCCATCAACTCGTCGATTTCCTGCGGGTTCATACCGGCCGCCGGTTCGTCCAGGATCAACACCCGCGGATAGGCCGCCAGCGCGCGCGCGATTTCCAGGCGGCGCTGCAACCCGTAGGGCAGGCTGCCGGCAATGTCATTCCGTCGCGCGCCCAGGCCAAAGATTTCGAGAAATTCCTGCGCCTGCGCCGCCATCTCCGCCTCTTTCTCGCGGAAACGTTTGGTGCGGAAGACCGAATCCACCAATCCGTACCCCGCGTGTGGATGATATGCAGTGCGCACATTGTCCAACACCGTCAGGTTGGCGAACAGGCGGATGTTCTGGAACGTGCGCGCAATCCCCATCTGGATAATTTCGTACGAGGGCAAGCCGACCAATTCGGCATCCTTATAACGGATGTCGCCCTGCGTGGCGCGGTACACGCCTGTGATCAGGTTGAACACCGTCGTTTTACCGGCGCCGTTCGGCCCGATCAAGCCCACCAGTTCCCCGTGACGCAACGCCAGGTCAAAATTATGGACCGCCCGCAAGTTGCCGAAAAAGTGCGTCACCCCTTCCATTTCCAGCAGTAGGGGACGTGCTTCTATTTCCGGAGTAATACCATCTGGTCTCCCGTTCATACGACCTCCTCGTGCGCGATCTCCACGCTTTGAGGTTGTACGTGCAATGCCTTCAAGGGTTCAGGCACAACCTGCGGCGCAGTAGTGACAACTGCGCCGCTATCTTTTTCGGGCAACGGCGGCAGCTCCCGGCGCAAGAACGGAAATTCGTACTGACCAAACACACCCTCCGGGCGCAGCAACATCATCAGCAGCAGGATCAAGGGATAAATGACCAAGCGCCACGTTTCGAAGCCGGTAGGCAAGAACAAGCGCAGGAAGCCCTCGAGCAGGAAGATCCAGAGGAAACCGGTGATCAGGGTGCCCGTCATGCTCGCCAAACCACCGAAAACGACGATGATGAGCGGGTTGAAGGATTGTATGAAGTTGAACGACTGTGGATGCAAGAAGGCCAGGTCGTGCGCACGAATTCCTCCGGCCAAACCGGCAAAGATACTGCCAAGTACGAAAGCCAGGATTTTGGTGTTCGTCACATCCACGCCCACCAATTCCGCCGCGCGCTCGTCTTCGCGCACGGACACAATGGCACGCCCCATGCTCGAATGGAGCACGTTGCGCATCACGATGATTACCAGCAACAGCGAGCCAAACACCCACGGCCAGGTCGTCCATTGAGGGATGCCGATCATGCCACGCGCGCCTTTCATCTCCGGGAAGGGCAAAATCGTGTCCGTATTGTCCAACAGAACCTTGATGATGATCGTAAAGCCGAGCGTGGCGATGCCGAAGTAGTCGGAGCCGAGTTCGAGCACCGGGATGCCGAACAGGAAACTGGCGATCCCGGCCAGAGCCGCACCGCCGAGCAGCGCCAACAAGAACACGATCTGCTGAGACACCGCGGCAGGCAACGCTCCCAACACCGCCGTAAAGACCGGCCCCAACACCGGCACAAGCACGACCACGGCAATCGCAAAAGCGAGAATCGTAGCCAGTACGTAGAAAGTAAAACGCGCCATCACGGTGACACCGTAGAAACGGCGCAAGAAAGCCGACACCATCACATAGAGTCCCATAGCTAACAAGGAACCGGCCAAAACAACCACCAACGCCGAGGGGTCGCCGCGCACCCAACGGTACGTGACATCCGCCGAACCATACGCCCCGATCGCGTAGAAGCCGTACTGTCCAAGCGAGAACTGCCCGTTGAACCCGTAGATTAAGTTCAACCCTAGCGAGACGATCGTAATGGCCGCGCCCCAATAGATGATGCCACGCCAGTAGTTGTTCAACAACCCAAAACTAAGCAGGGCCTGAATGACCACAAAGATCAACAGTCCCACGCCGAGGAAAGTAACGCTTGGTTTCATTCGTTGCCGCATAATATTCTACCTCTTATCTAGCTCCAAGGGGATTGCCAGATCCCCACTATACCTTTTCTGCCGGTGGTTCGCCAAAGATACCCTGCGGCCACACTAACAAGACGATGATCAGCAGGGAGAAAGCCACCGCGTCGCGCATCGGGGTCGAGATGAACGCCGCAGCCATCACTTCCGTCTGCCCCATAATCAAAGAGCCAACGAACGCCCCTGGGATACTGCCAATCCCCCCGACCACTGCCGCCACGAACGCTTTGAGGCCAGGGATAAGGCCCATCAGGTGATGTACCTGCCGGAACGCCGTCGCATAGAGCACGCCCGCAGCGCCGGCCAACCCGCCGCCTAGTGCGAAGGTTGCGGTGATCACAGCATCGACGTTGATGCCCATCAGCCGGGCAACCCCCTTGTCATAAGCCGCCGCGCGCATCGCCTTGCCCAGGCGCGTGCGGCTCACGATATATTGCAGGATCACTTGCAAGACAATCGAAGCGCCCATAATGACCAGCGTAACGCTCGACGCCGACAAATCCCACGCTTTGCCAGCGGTTTCGATTCTGGCGCCCGTGAGCGTCAACACAACGGCCATAAACCCGAAGAAGAGCAACCCAAACTGGAGCAAAGGGTGGCGCTTCCAGGTCTGCGCCGGTACGTAGTAGCGTGAACGACTGTTGCCCTTACGCGCCAACCACGTCAGCCAGCCAAAAGCAACGACAGACACGCTAAATAAAACCCAAACGACTGAAATGATCCACGGTGCAATCATGCCGGCGCTGTAGACGTTCACCTCGAAAGGCCGTGGATAGGTGATGTAGTTATTCGTATAGACAAACGGCAACGCGCCGAAGTATTCGATAAAGAAAGAGACGCCAATGGCCGTAATCAACGCGGCAATGCGGGGTTTGTTGCGCAATGGACGGTAGGCAAAGCGTTCCATCACCATCGCCAGCACAGCCGAAATCACCATCGATAACAAGATCACCGTCACCGTACCGACGAGCACCATCAAGCCCTCCGCGATGCCGGGAAAAATCCAGGCCGGCCAGCGGTGCAGGTCCAACGTCGCCACAGCATAAAAACTGGTGAAGGCGCCCACCATAAAGACATCCCCATGCGCAAAGTTGATCAATTTGACGATGCCATAAATCATAGTGTAGCCTAAAGCAATCAATGCGTAAATAAATCCTAACTGAAGCCCGTTGAGCACCTGCTGTACAAAAACGCCGGGATTTTGCCAGAACGCATTGCCCAAAACGTACACGACCAACAGTCCCAAAAGCACAAATAGCCCCTGGCTGAAACGGTTGAGCACCATGCCATTGCGCCGCTTGAGCATCACGCCGTTCTGCGCCGGCCTCAATAATGTTCGCTCCATCCTTAACCTCCCCAACAGAAGCCGGGGCAAATGCTGCTTTGCCCCGGCCTCCCAAAATCGTTGAAACGTTGCCGAGGGAATAAATCCCTACGGAGCCACCGTATCGACGTAGTTGACTGCGCCGTCTTTCACCTGGAGGATCACTGCGGCCTTGACCGGGTTGTGCTGCGCGTCGTAGGAGATGCTGCCGGAGACCACGTCGAACGTGCCAGCCGCCACAACCTTCGCCACCTCAACAGGATCGGTGCTATTGGCCTTATCGATAGCCTGGAACAAGATATTGGCCGCATCGTAAGCCAGCGCCGCCAGCGCGTCAGGCGCAGCGCCGAATTTGGCCGTGTACTTGCTCACGAACTCCTGAACGATAGGGCGCGTATCCTGAGCGGAGAAGTGGTTGGTGTGGTACCCGCCGTCCAGCGCCTCACGATCCAGATCTACGGAGTCCCAGCCATCGCCGCCCAACAAAGCTGCCGTGACACCCCGCTCCTTCGCCTGCGCGGCGATCAAGTTCACGGTGGAGTAATAGTCAGGCAGGTAGAGCACATCGGGATTCGCATCCTTTGCCTTGGTCACAATCGCGGAGAAGTCCCGGTCTTCGCCGGTGTAGGTTTCCTTGACCACCACGCGCCCGCCGCCGGCCTCGAACTCGGCGATGAAGACCTCGGCCAGACCACGCACGTAGTCGTTGCCCTGATCGAGGAACACCGCGGCCGTCTGCGCGCCCAAGTTGTCCAACGCGAACTTCGCCGCCACCTTACCCTGGAAGGGATCGATGAAGCAGGCGCGGAAAACGGTGGGCTTCGTCGAGCCGTCTTCATTGAGCGTCACACTCGGATTCGTCGAGGTAGGGCTGATCTGGAAGACATTCCGCGCCGTGACGATTTCCGAAACGGGGATTGAGGCGCTGGAGCACACCTCACCGATGATGAACTTGACGCCGTCCTGCTCGATGACCTTGTTGGCGGCGCTCACAGCAGCTTCCGCGTTGCACTGGCTATCTTCGATGACGTATTCGATTTTCTTGCCATCGATTCCGCCCTTGTCATTCCACTCCTCGATCGCCAACAAAATACCATCGCGGGTGGATTCGCCAAAGGTGGCTACGTCGCCGCTCAAGGGCGCGAGAATAGCGATCTTGATCGTCTCGTCGCGACCGCCACCACAAGCGGACAACACCAACATCGATACTACCAAAGCTAACATCACAAATGTACGGGAACGCATCTTACTCCTCCTTGCTGAATATGAATTAAACGAAATAAAGAGACTATCGGCTTAAACCCCCATCGCCAACTTCCTTGCCTTGTATTTGTTTCATAGCACCTCCTGGCTTGGTTTAGTCGGTGGAAGGCTTCCCACAATAATGTTGAAGCCGGTAACACCAGACCTTATAATTTTACAGTAAACAAGTCAAGTGTCAAATTTGACGTAAACGTAATGTCAACTATAATACAGTCCGTCTCGTTATCCAAGCTTTTGACCAAGGAGCGAATGATGTCTGACCAACGCACAAAATTGATCGTTTTGCTGGCGCTACAAGTCGTCGCCATTATCCTCTTTCCGCCGGCCCTCTTCCGGCAAGCGCCGCAAGCCGCCGTATTGCCTCCGGCGATGATCATCCTCTTCATCCTGGCGCTCGTGGCGATGAATTACGGTTGGATGCCAGCCGCGTCCGGGCGGACCTCATTGGTCTTCGTCCAGGGCATCAACATCGTTGTCCGGCTAATGATGCTCTTTCCCAACCTCAGAAATGTCTCCGGGAATTGGGATTGGTTCCTGCTCATCATCCAACTCCTGGCTATGGCCTTGTCGTGGTACAGCATCACACAAATGGAAAGATTATTGCCAAACGATTTGTTGCTCGGCGCCAAAAATAAAGTTTGACAAAGCATCGGTTTGCGTTACAATAGCTCAGCCTGGCTATGGGCCGCGTTCTCGCGGCCCATTTATTTGACACAGGCACATAGAAAGGCATACGGAGGAATCAAGAATGGAAGCATTAGAACTACGCGCAACCCCGCGTGAAATCATCGGGGGGACACAAGTCAAAGCATTGCGCCGTGAAAATATTGTCCCTGGAATTATCTACGGGCATGGAATCGACCCTATCGCCGTGCAATTCGACAGCCGCGAAATCGAGAAGGCCATCAGCCAAGCCGGCACCAGTTCGACCGTGCAAGTCCATGTCGAAGGTGTCAGTGATCCATATCTCGCCATCTTCCGCGACGTACAGTATCACGTCATCAAGCGAAACGTGATCCACCTCGATCTGCAAGCCCTGGACATCAAAGAAACCGTGCGCGTGCCCGTTTCGGTCGTGCTGACCGGTGAGTCCCCGGTAATAGAAGAGTTAGAAGCCATGCTGCTTCAAATTCTCAACGAGTTGGAAATCGAGGCCCTGCCGATGGCGCTGGTACCCTCCATCGAGATCGATATTTCTGGATTGACCGAAATCGGGCAATCTATCACGGTTGGGGACATTGTTCCCCCGCCAGGTGTAACCATTCTCAACGCCCCGCACGAGACCGTAGTTCAACTCATGTACACGGAAGAAGAAGAGGAAGAACTAGAGGAAGAAGTTGAGATGATGGAACCGGATGAGGTTGAGGTTATCGGGCGGGGAGCGGCAGACGAAGACGAAGACGAGATCGAGGATTAACCAACCCGACGATTCGATCAACAGGCGGGGTCTGTTGCCCCGCCTGTTTCTGTACCATCGAAAACGGGCCGGAGAAGTTCTCCGGCCCGTTGCATCGTCAGCGAGAAGCGTTTACTCTTCCTGCTCGAGTTTGACCTGCTCGACAATCTGCTGGATCAAATGCCCAGGCACCACATCGTAGTGCGAAAGCTCCATCGAGTAGACGCCCCGCCCCTGCGTAATGGCCCGTAAGTTGGTGGCGTATTGTAACATCTCCGATAAGGGCGCCAGCGCTGCAATCACGGCCTTCGTGCCCGACTGCTCCATCCCCTGCACACGCGCACGCCGGGTGTTTAGGTCCGACATCACCGCGCCCGCGAACTCGTCCGGCACCGTGATCACGAAGTTGTACATCGGCTCCAACAGCACCGGCTTCGCCCCCTGGAACGCTTGCTTGAAGCCCTCGCGCCCGGCAATCTGGAAAGCGATGTCTTTGGAGTCCACCGGGTGCTCCTTACCATCGGTCACCGCGACAAATACGTCCACGATCGGATAACCGGCAATCACCCCCCGTGCCAGCACAGACTTGATCCCCTTCTCAATCGAAGGCCTGAACGAACTGGAAATACGCCCGCCAACGACCTCCCACTCATACTGGAAACCGGTGTCCCGTTCCAATGGCTCCACGCGCATGTGAACTTCCGCGAACTGCCCGGCGCCACCACTCTGTTTCTTGTGGCGATACTGCGCAGTATTTGTTGCAGTAACGGTTTCTTTGTACGGTACTTTGGGGATATCGACATCCAATCCTACACCAAAGCGCCCCTGGATACGGCGCACTGCGGTGTCGATGTGGGCATCTCCCATCCCAGAAAGGATGGTCTCGCGCGTAGTGGGGTCCTGATGCCATTGAAGCGTAGGATCTTCTTCAGACATGCGGGTCAGCGTCGGCCCCATCTTCGCAGTATCGCCCTTCGTCTTGGGTGAAATTGCCACACTGAAGAGCGGGGCCGGGAAAAGCGGTCCACGGATCTGCAACATGCGCGCTTTCGTACATAGCGTGTCGCCGGTCAGCGCCTCACTCATCTTGGCCGCGCCGCCCAGGTCGCCGGCGTGCAAGCGCTCCACGGGAATCTGCTCCTTACCACGCATCACGTAAGTCTGTCCTAGTCGCTCTTCCTCACCCGCACGACTGTTGTAAACCGTATCGCCGGAGTTAACGATGCCGCCGTAAACGCGGAAATAGGTGAGCTTCCCCACGTAGGGATCCGCCGTCGTCTTGAACACCAACAATGCAAACGGCGACGTATCGTTGACCGCCAGGGTCTCCTCGCCGGTCGGGCCTTCTGCCGTGAATGGGCGGTCGGCGGGCGAAGGCACAACTTGTATCAGCAAATCAACGACCACGTTCAGGCCAACGGTTTCGCTGCCGGTGGACATCGCCAGCACCGGCACGTAAGAGCCATCGGCAATAACTTTGCGCAAACCGGTCGAAATCTCTTCTGCCGTCAAAGGCTCATCCGCAAAATACTTTTCCATCAATGCTTCGTCGGCCTCGACGG
>OMKS01000292.1_pt1 | contig 46746 bp, 40 predicted proteins | sample 1674721 | NCBI WGS metagenome assembly OMKS01 (sample SAMN06264996, study PRJEB25208) | sediment metagenome | isolation source: hot spring sediment | place: USA: California | collected 2014-09-02 | reverse complement strand
TCGCCCCAGCAGGCGAGTTCGAGGCCATCGAAGCCCCACGCACTGACTTTCTGTGCGAGAGTTTCCAGGGGCAGGTCTGCCCATTGTCCGGTGAATAAGGTAATTGGTCGTCCCATAGTCTTTGCTCCTTTGATGATTGTTATGTGGATTCTGGTAATGCGCGTTGGCGTATTTGCCGGTGTTCTGCGACGGTAAAACGCTTGTTCAACGCTATGTCTGGTGTGTCCAGCAGTCGAAGTAGCAACTCGGCCGGCTCCTCAGGATTCGCCGGTTCAAGGCAAAAATAAACCACATCTGTGATTGTATCCATCCTGAAGTGAAAAATCAATTCACCAAAGTCACGATCAAATGTGAGGATGATCCTTTGTTGATGCGCTGCTTCAGCATGAAGGAAGGTTTCTCCACCAGCCAAACGCAATCAATTTTTGTCTATCCATCTGTAGGTCATCCTATGTTGCCTTTTCCAACCGCGCCGCCAGCGCCTTGAGCGACTTCCACTGCTTGCGCACGACGTACAGCATCGCCAGCGTCATTAGCCACCGTTGCTTGCAATCAGGCTGCTGCGCCAGCGTCTCGAACACCTGGATAGCCTTATCGTCTGCGCGGCGTGCCTGAGCGTACTGGGCCGCTAACGCTTCCAGATTTGGTGATGGTGGGGCCGGCGCTCGTAGCGCAGATGGGTGGGCCGGCGGTCGCAGCGCCCGTGCGGCCTTGCTGGCCCGCTCCATGACGCTCAACAGTTGTTCGGCAGTGACCGGCTTGATCAAGTACCCCTGCGCGCCGACGGCGATGGCGCGCTGCAATGTCGGCGGGTCCTTTTCTGCTGAAATCACGATGCAGATGAGATTGGGATGTTCCTGGCGTAGCGTTTGGATGGCGGTCAGCCCGTCCATCTCCGGCATGTTGACATCAACGAGGGCCACGTCGGGATGATGTTGGCGTGCCAGCGCAATTGCCTCGCGCCCGTTTTTACCAAAAGCCACCACCTCACTGTCCGGTACGAGGCTCATCATCATGTGGATGCTTTTTCGGGTTTCCTTGGAGTCATCGACGATGATAACCCGTAGCAGGGACGCTGTTGATCCTTGTGGCGCTTCCCATTCGGACATAGCTGACCTACCTTTCGCGTTACAGATATGTGTGGCAGCGACTTGTCGTCGAGTGATTTGTTCTTCGGCGCTGCGTCACTCAGCAACTTCAGGCGCTTTCCTCCGACTTTCCCTCACGCCTTGCGCTGGAGATGGCGAATCCCTGCCGCCCCGGCGACGATGACGTCGTCGGCAATCTCCAGACATAGCCCGTGTTCGACGATCCCGGCACGCGCGCGGATTTGCGTGGCCAGTTCCTCCGGCTGCGCGATCGGCCCGAACGAGCAGTCCAGAATCAAGTTGCCCTGGTCGGTGCGGAAAAACTCACCGTCGCTCAGGCGACGCACTGTGACGTTTGCTCCGAGCGTGGTAAGATAGTCGACCTGCGTGCGCCAGCCAAAGGGGACGACCTCAACCGGCACAGCCCACGCCGTCCCCAACGCCGGGACGAGCTTACCCTCGTCGACGGCGATGATTTCGCGGCGGCTGGCCTGCGCGACGATCTTTTCCCGCAAGAGCGCCCCGCCGCCGCCCTTGATGAGATTCAGCGCGGGATCGACCTCGTCGGCTCCGTCAATCGTCAGGTCGATGACGGGCGCTTCATCCAGTGTGGTCAGCGGGATACCGAGCGCGCGCGCATCCGCTTCTACCTGGCGCGAGCAGGGAATCCCCACGACGTCCTTGAGTTCGCCGGTTGCGAGCTGCGCTGCGATGGCGCGAACGGCGAAGATGGCCGTGCTGCCGTGGCCCAGTCCTACGACCATACCGGAGGTTACAAATTGTACTGCGTATTCGCCGGCCTGTTGTTTGAGTTGTTGTACGGTGTCCACGTGAACTGTTTCGTCTCCTGTGAAATAACTCGTTTGAACGTTGGAATGTTGGCAAGTTTTCAATCTCAATCATAGAGCAAACTGGCTAAAAGGTCAACTGTTGTTGTCAATGGTTGTGGCGCTCTTTTGACCGTGTCATCTCCCTTACGGCGTTTCTTCTCCCCACGGGATAACCGGCCCGGTCCAGCCGTAAGTCTTCAGATTGATCCGGCTCGTAGCATCGAAGACGACGCCTTCCGCTTCCAGCAGCGCGCGCTGTTGGTTGTCGTCGTCCCTGAGGCTTACGCGCCCCTGCGCGTTGACCACGCGATACCATGGGACCTCGTTCGTGTGCAGCGCGCGCAAGGCCCATCCAACGGTGCGCGCCCCGCGCGGCCAGCCGAGCCATCGCGCAATTTGCCCATACGACGCCACCTTTCCCCGTGGAATCTCCCGCACCAACGCATAGACCCGCTCAAACTGGTTTTCGATTTTTGAGTTTGGATTTTGGAGCAGGGATGGGCAATGCTTTACTCCCACTTCCTCATTTCTCATCTCTCACTTCTCACTTCTAATCATAGCGGCCAAAACACCGGCACGAGCGCGATAGCGACCAGATACACCAGCACTGTGAGTATCGATCCGACTTTGACGAAATCCATAAACCTGTACCCACCCGGCCCGTAGACGATCAGGCAAGCGGGTTCCAACGGTGTGATGAAGGAGCAGCTCGCGCCCACGGCGATCATCGCCCCGAACGTGCGGGGATTCAGTCCCAACTGCATCGCTGTCTGTATAGCGATGGGTAGCACCAACACCGCTGCTGCCTGGTTCGACATCGGCTGCGTCAGGGTCATCGTCAGCGTGAAGAAAGCCGTGAGCAGCCATACCGGATTGGTCAGCCCATGGGTGAACGATACAATTTGGCCGGCGAGATAGGTGGCCGTGCCGGTATACTCCATTGCCCGCCCCATCGCCAGCATACAGCCGATGACGATGATGGCCTTCCACGAAATGTCGCGGTAGGCCTCGTCGGGAGTGATGCAGCGCGTGACAAAGACGCCAATCGCGCCCAGGATGACGGCTACCGGCAGCGATAACACATCGAACGCCGTCAGCGCCAGCACGGCAGCGAAGATGCCCATAGCGATGGGCGCGCGTCTGTGATTGGGCCGTTGATGCTCCACTGTGCCGATGACGTGGAAGTTGTTTTCGTCCAACGCCGTGATGTTCGTGCGCGGCCCCTGGATGAGCAGTTGGTCGCCGGTGCGCAGCCGGGTCTCGCTCAACTTGCGGAAGATTGCCTGCCCACGCCGGTTGATCCCAAGCACTTGCAGGCCATAACGCTCGCGGAAGCGCAACGTTTTGAGGGTGCGTCCGGTGAGTGGGGATTGTGGTAGCAGGATTACCTCGGCCAATTCCATATCCCCGGTCTGTAAGCGTGGATCGGCCAGCGTGATGTCGGCTTTGAGACCGATGCTTGCTGCATCTTTGATGCTGAGGATTTGGTTGCGTTGGCCTTCGACCAACAGCTCATCATCTTCTTCCAGACGAAGCTTGGCCTGTGGGATGAGGTAGCGGTTGTTGTTGCGGACGACGCGCAGCACGGTGAGGTCCATATCGCGTCCCAGACCGCTTTCCGCCAGTGTTTTGCCGATTAGGGGAGAGCCGGGCAGAATCAAGATCTCGGTCAAGTAAGGGCGTAATCCGAGCGGCGTAGCAAATTCTTCACCGTTGCCGCGGTCGGGAATAAGGCGATGACCGATGGTGAGCATGTAGACGATACCCATAATGGCGATGGGCAACCCTACTGTGCTCAACTCAAACAGTCCTAATGGCTCCATACCATATTGCTGCATAATGTCGCTGACGACGATGTTGGTGGACGAGGCGATGAGCGTGACCGAGCTGGCGAGGATGGTGGCGAAGGCCAACGGCATCAAAAGCTTTGCGGGGCTTGTCTTGGTGCGCCGCGCCAGCTCCAACGTTAGCGGGGTGAACATCGCCGCGGTTGCCGTGTTGCTGATGAAGGCGCTCAAGATAGCGGGTATGGCCATCACGATGGTGAGCAGGCGACTGGGCTTGTCTCCGGCCAGGCGCAATAGCTGGCGTCCGGCCACATCCGTCACGCCGGTTTTCATCAGTGCGGCGGTGATGACGAGCAGGCCGAAGATCATCACCACCGTGTTGCTGCCGAATCCCGCGAAGGCTTGCTCTGCGGGCAGCAATCCCGTGAGGATGAGCGTCATCGTGATGCCTAGGGCTATCACGTCCACCGGCAAATTCTCCAGCGAGAACAGCACTACCGCCGCCGCCACGATGAGCAAGAGCAAGCCTATTTCTAGCGTCATTGCGCCTCTCCTCTCGTTACGAATCATGAATCATGATTCATGATTCAATCCGTATCCGCACCCGCACATCCACCGCCCACGCACCCGCGCCGGCCGGCCCGACGATGAGCGGGTTGATGTCCATTTCGGCGATGCAGGGGAAATCGGTTACGAGCTGCCCGACGCGGCGCAGCGTCTCGACGACGGCAGTGATGTCGCCGGGTGCTGCGCCGCGTACACCTTGCATAATGCGCCCGGCAGCGGTCTCCGCGATCATGCCGCGCGCATCTTCTGCGCCGATGGGCGCGAGGCGGAACGCCACGTCACGTAGGATTTCTACGTACAAGCCGCCCATACCGAACATCAACTGCGGGCCGAACTGCGCGTCGCGCTTGGCCCCCAGGATGACCTCCTGACCTGCGGGGATCATCCGCTGTACCATCGCGCGTGTCTGCCCATTGTCGGTGACGCGCCCGAAGGCTGCGCGCACCGCGTCCGCGTCGTGCAAATCGAGCGCCAGCCCGCCGACGTCCGCCTTGTGGACGACGTCCGCCGCGATGCGCTTGAGCACAACGGGGTATCCGGCTTTTTCGGCGAGCGCGATGGCTTCATCGACGGTGCCGGCAAGGCCGGAGAAGGGGATAGGGATGCCGTAAGCATCCGCCACCTGCGCGGCGGTTTCCGCATCCAGGAAGCCCGCGCCGTACTCTTCACAGGCTGCGTTCAGGAGCGCCTGTGCCGCCTCGTGGTCCACATCCGTAATCGGGGTGGGGGAGAGGTCAGGGCGTGCGCGGAGTTGGCGATATTCCCACAAGCCGCCGAGCGCGCGCCCGGCGCGGTTGGGGTCACGGTAGAAGGGGACGCCGCCCCGGTTCAGGATGTAAATCGCTTCGGTAAGGCTCTCGCCGCCGACGAGACACGCGACGACGGGTTTGTCCGCGGCGCGCCCGGTTTTCACCATTTCCTGGGCGACTTCGTTCACCGGCGTGATGGCCTGCGGGACGAACATCGTCATTAGCATATCCACGTTGGGGTCTTCCAGCAGGATTTTGCCCGCCGCGCTGTACATCTCTGCGCGCGGCCCGCCGAGCATGTCGATGGGGTTGCCTAACTGCGTTCCCGGTGGGGTCACGGCTTTGAGGCGCGTCTGCGTAGCGGCGCTGATGGGCGCCATCACGAGGCCCTGCCGGTCGAGCGCGTCGGCGGCGAGCGCCGCCGGCCCGCCTGCATTGGTGAGGAGCGCCACGCGGTTGCCGCGCGGGAGGGCTTGCGTTGCTAACGCCATCGCCACATCGTTCTGCTCCTGGAGCGAATGCACCATCACCACGCCCGCCCGGTGGCAGGCAGCGACGTAGGCGTCGTTGTCGCCCGCCAGCGCGCCGGTGTGCGAGGCCACGGCCTGCGTTCCGGCAGCCGTCAGACCGGCCTTGAGCATCACGATGGGTTTGGTGCGGTAGACGCTCGCCGCTGCCTCCACGAACCGCCGCCCATCGGGCAATCCTTCGGCATAGACGCTGATGACGCGGGTGTTGGGATCGTCCTTCATCATGCGGATACCGTCGGCGATGTCCACGTCCAACTGGTTGCCCAGGCTGGCGATGCGGCTGTATCCCACACCAACGCTGCGCGCCCAGTCGATGGAGCCGCCGCAGATCGCGCCGGAGTGCGAAACGAAGGCGATGTGGCCCGGTTCGGGCATCATCGTGATGAACGTGGTGTCGAGCGGCAGGTGCGCGTCCATCACACCGACGCAGTTCGGCCCGATGAGGCGCATCCCGTACTGTAGGACGATGTCCTTGAGCGAGGCTTCCAGGGCGGCCCCTTCCGGCCCCGTCTCGCGGAATCCACCGGTGACGACGATCACGGCCTTGAGGCCGCGCTCGCCGCACGCGCGTAACGCTTCGGGCACGGCCTCGGCGCGGATCATGATGACCGCCAATTCGACCGGGTCGGGCGCATCCAGGATGCTCGGATAGGTCGTCAGCCCTTGAATTTCACCGCCTCTGGGGTTGATAGGATAGATCGGGCCGCGATAGCCGTGCGCGATAAGGTTGTGCACCACGCCGTAGCTCAGCTTGGCAGGATTGCTGCTCGCGCCGATGACGGCGATGCCTTGCGGATTGAAGAAATACCTTTCCAGTCTTTCACTCGTCATATGTGTCTCCTGAATTAGTCTGGTAGTCGTTAGTCGGATAGTCGTTGGTCAGGCAGTTGTTGGTTTGGCGAACAGGTTTATCATATCCAAGCGTGCGTTTTTGTCCAATGGCTTGCCAGGCTGCCTATTGCCCTACATCAGTTTCCCGTTACAATGGCATTTGAGTGTTTCAACGTGTGAACATTTCAGCGTCTTGGAGGCTAACCGTGCGCGCTAAACCTGATCCCCCGATCGATCACTTTGGTCTACTTGCGTCGTTGTACGAGCGACTCATTCGCCCGCCGGACGCGCGCTGGCTGCGCGAGTTGTGTGCGTTCCGGACCGGACAGCGGTTGCTGGACGTGGGCGGCGGCACGGGACGCGTGTCACAGCATTTTCGCAGCGACGTGGCGTCGGTGTGTGTGCTCGACGTATCGGTGGGGATGTTGCGCGAGGCGCTGGCAAAGGGTGGTTTCTGTGCCGGTTTGGGGGCGGCGGAGCGTCTGCCGTTCTGCGACGGGGCGTTCGAGCGGATCATCGCCATCGATAGCTTTCACCACTTCCGCGACCATCGCCGCGCGGCAGGTGAGCTACTGCGCGTGCTTGCACCGGGCGGCCGTCTGGTCATCGAAGAGCCGGACGTGCGGCGGTTCCGGGTCAAGCTCGTGGCGCTTGGCGAGACGCTGACGTTGATGCGCAGCCATTTCTATCCGCCCCATGCGTTGATGCGCTTTTTCACCGTGCCCGGCGTGCAATTGACGCTGCACGAGGTCAGTCCCAATTTCTGGGTGGTGGTAGACAAGGTTGCCTGAACACTCAAAACGAAAAGTCCCCGGCAGCCAAATGACCGGGGACTTTTGCTGTAATGCTTAACCCAGTGTGCCTTTCTTCATAAACATCGACGGCGGCAGGTTGAAGCCGTACTGTTTGAAAATGCTGTCGCTGTCGGGGCGCACGCCGGTTGGCCCGTGATAGCCGCTAATCTTGCCGTCCGGCCCATCGCCCTCGTCGAAGAATTTGTAGATGTCTTGCAGGATAACCGTTTCACCTTCCATCCCCAGAATTTCGGTGATGTTGGTGACTTTACGGCTGCCGTCGCGCATGCGACTGGCCTGGACGATCATGTGAATGGCGGAGGCGATTTGTTTGCGCACCGAGGTCAGTGGCAGGTCCACCCCCGCCATCAACACCAGGGTTTCCAGGCGCGAGATGCAGTCGCGGGAGCTGTTGGCATGGATGGTCGTCATGCTGCCGTCGTGACCGGTGTTCATCGCCTGGAGCATATCCAGCGCCTCACTACTACGGCATTCACCCACAACAATGCGTTCCGGGCGCATGCGCAGCGCATTGACGACGCACTGGCGGATTGTGATTTCGGTGGAGCTGGTGGGGTTGGGTTTTTTCGTCTCCAGGCGCACGACGTTGCGCTGCCGTAGTTGCAATTCGGCGGCGTCTTCGATGGTCACGGTGCGTTCGTGTTCGGGGATGTAGCTGGAGAGGATATTGATGAGCGTCGTTTTGCCGGAGCCGGTGCCGCCAGAGACGATGATGTTGCGCCGCGAGACCACAGCGGCTTCTAACAGTCTTGCCATATCCTCGTTAAGTGACCCGAAGCGTAGCAGGTCATCGATGGTGAGTTTGTCTTTCGAGAATTTGCGGATGGTCATATTGGGGCCGTCGATGGCGCACGGGCGAATGACGGCGTTCACACGCGATCCATCGGGCAGGCGCGCGTCGATCAAGGGGGTGTCGATGCTGACCGGGCGTCCTAACGGTAGCACAATCCGCTTGACGATGCGCTCAACGTGATCGTCATCCAGGAATTTGTAGCCGGTTTCGCGCACGCGGCCATCCTTTTCCACGAAGATGATGTAGGGGCCATTCACCATGATCTCGGTGATGTCGGTGCGCTCGATGAGCGCTTGGATGGGCCCATAGCCGAATGTCTCGTTCAACACATCCTTGACGAAATCTTCCTGGATGACGCTCGATGGCAGTCTAAAGTTACCGCCGCTTACGAGCTGTTGTAACTTTTCAAGAGCGTTCTGTTCGTGTTCTGGGGTGCGCTCCAGCGGCAAATCCAGGGAGATGCTGGGCGCGAGGAATTTCTGCCGCAGGGTATCGGCAATTTGTAGCTGCATACGCAAGAGCGCCGCCTGGCGGTCGCTGATGGCGCCGCGCTGCGGCGGCGTCCCCGGAGGCTCTGGTTCCAACGGGCGGAACATCGGGTCCGGCGGGGCTACTTTTTTTTCGACTTCGACCGGTTTCGGTGCCGGCGTTGGGGCCGGTGTATCGTCGGCTTCGGGTTGGTCACGGCGTTTGAAAAGCGTCATCGTTCCTCCTCGCTTCCTGGTCTATACAAAATCACCCAGAACTTATGACGGGCAGATGCAAACATCTGCTGCAATCATAACATGTTCTAGGTGGCTGTCAATAGATATTCTTACTAAAAACTAACCAATAAAGTCCGAATCTACGGCAAATAACAGCGAGCGCAGGATGCTGTAAAAAGCACATAGCGTCGAGGTAAACTTCTCTTGTTCTTCTTTCCCCTTGAGGGTATAATTGAATTGATACGCTTGTGGTAGGTGTTTGAGACACGTGTAAACTTTCGATAAGGAGTGTGGCATGGGACAAGGGACGGATTGGGTATTCTGGATTGTCATCATGGTGTTGATCATCGTATTCCTCTACGTGCCGCAGTGGATGTCGCGGCGGCGGCGACAACAGCAAGAAAGAGAACTGGCCGTTGGGGATCGCGTCATCACCATCGGTGGTTTTATGGGGACGTTGACCCGCTATGATCGTGAGGCCAATGCTGCTCGTATCCGCCTGGCCGAAGGCGTCGAGGTGGATATTCTACCCAGCGCAATCGGCGGCAAGCAGGTCGAGCACGAGCGCGTATAAGAGGAGTCCACGATGCATCTTTCCGTTGCCGCGAGCAAAATCAACAAGTGGGCCGTGCGCGAGAGCGGCGATACGCTGGAGATGATCGAGCGCCCGCGTGGCGGCATCTCCTTCGTGCTGGCCGACGGGCAAAGTTCTGGCGAGGCAGCCAAAGCGATCAGCATCCGTGTGGTGCGCAAAGTTGTCTCCGAGTTGGCCGAAGGCGTGCGCGATGGGGCGGCAGCGCGCGCGGCCAACGATATGCTCTACGAGCACCGGCGTGGCAAGGTGTCGGCGACGTTGATCATTCTTTCTGTAGACCTCGACAGCGGTTCGCTGGTGATTACACAGTGCGGCAATTCCGGCGTCTACGTGCGTTATCCGGCGGGCGACTTGCAATTGTTGGAGAGCGAATCGCCGTCATTGGGCTTTCACCAGCACACGCGCCCTACAGTGGATCAAATCTATCTCGAGCCGGGTCTGATTGCGCTGGCCTTCACCGATGGTCTGGTTCACGCAGGCGCGAATACCGGTGACGCATTGGATATTCCGCAGGCATTTGAGGCTATTTGGCAAGTGACGCCTTCCGCGCAGGCCGTAGCCGATGGTTTGTTGGAGCGGGCGATGGCGGCAGATGACGGGCGGCCAAGGGACGATACGAGCATCCTGGTGCTGCACGTGCAATCCGGCGAACCACAAGGCCCACGTTATATGCGCGTCGAGGTGCCCGTCCCTGACCTATAGCCCGCTGGCGGCGAGGTGATGATGGACACGCGCCGCATCGGTATTGTTGGCCCCTGTTCCTCCGGCAAATCCACGTTAGCGCGTGCGTTACGGAAGCAAGGGTATCGCGTCAAGGAAATCATGCAGGAACATTGCGCTGCGCCCACAATGTGGCAGCGCATCAGCGATCCCGACGTGTTGATCTACCTGGACGTCAGCATGGACGTCGCCGCGCAGCGTGAGGGGCTTGACTCGCCTTCTTCGTGGTGGGTGGAGGAACGCGAAGTCCGTCTGGCGCACGCGCGTGCGCACTGCGATCTGTACATCGATACCTCGGCGCTGACGCCTGAAGAAGTCCTGGTGCAGGTCGTCCATTTCTTATCTGACACACATTGATATTTGTGAAAATCATCTCGATAGAAGGGGCCACCCCCCAGATTTTTGTGAAGACACTTGCGAAAGGAGCTTGATATGAGCAGACAGTCACAACAGGCGCAGGATCGGGCCGCGGAACGCGCCGCCAAGGGTTTGCCGGCGATGATCGATGAGGCATCGGCGACGCTGGAAATGTTGCGCACGGAGGCCGACCGGGTGCGCGGCCTGATGGCGATGTTCGGCTTTGGGCGGCGGATTCTGGTACCTCCCGATGAAATTCACGTCGTGGTCGGCGATGGGCGGCATATTTTCGTCCTATCACGGAAGAGCCGCGTTTTTGGCCAGACGGCGGATCGCTCGTCCACGTACTGGTTGAACCGGCTCTCGCAAGTCATCAAGCTCAAGACGATCAGCTTTACCGTGCCCATTCGCGGTGTGGACGATGAAGGCGTCCCGGCCTTGGACAGCAGCAAGGTCAGCTTCAATCTGTGGGCGCACGCCGTCGCCAAACTCAATCCCGACAAGGCCGAAGTCGCCGCGCAGCGTGTTGGTCTGGACGCGACCAGCCTCATCAACACGATTACGGAGGTTGGCACGGCGGAATTGGTCGCTGCTGCGGCGACGATGACGCTCGAAGAGATCATCGCCAAGCGCCAGAGTTTGGCCGAAATTGCCTTCCCCCAGGTGAACCAAATCCTTTCCGAGTTGGGCTACGATCTGGCGCTGCTCACGATCACGAATCTCGGTGGTATGGCGTTTACCAAGCTCATCGACCAGGCCGAGTCGCGCATCTCGAAAGAGACCAGCATCGCTACCAACCGTGAGCAGGTGGCGGAGTTGCAGGATAACGAAGCCCGCCAGCGCCAAGAAGCCGAAATCAAAGCCACCACGGAGAAGAAACTGGCGGCCGAGCGGTTGGATGCTGAGCGCGAGGTCGAAACGGCAACGCTCGACCAGCAAGAGACGCTGTCGATACGGCGCCACGAAGTTCAGGTTCGCCAGGTGGACCGCGACAAGGATGCCGCGCGTGCCACGCACGAGACGGAGTTGGCGAAAGTGCAACTGGCACGCCAGCTCTCCGAGGCCGAAGTCGAAAAGCAGGCACAATTGGCCCGTGTCACCGCCGAGCGTGACGCGGAACTTCGCGCCATGCAGCAACAGCGTAACGCTAAAATCCGCGTGGCGGAAACCGAGGCCGAAGCCGAGCGCCTCGCGGTGGAACAAGTGCGCAAACTCGAGCGCGACGCCGAACGTACCCAGGCCGAGGCCAAGCGTTTGGAGCAAGAGGAGCTGGCCAAGGCTCAGCGCGCCAAGCAGGTTGCGTTGGTCGAAGCGGCGCAGTTGGGTGAGGCGCTCAAGGTGGAAGCCGAGGCCGAATCCCGCGCTTTGCAGATCAAGGCCGAGGCCGAGACCAAAGCCGAACTGATCCGTGCCGAAGCGGAAGCGACTGCAACGGAGAAGCGCGCCCAGGCCGCCAAAGTTCGCGCCGAAGCCACTCGCGCCGAAGCCGCGGCCCCCGGTCTCGCCGAAGCCGAGGTCGCGCAGGCACAGGCCACGGCGGAGGCCGAGCGGACGCAGCGCCTTAAGGAGATCGACATTAACGCGCAGCGCGAGCTGGTCAAGCTTTACGATCAAGCGCCGGTGCTGGTGGAGTTGGAGAAGCTGCGCATGCAGTTCGGTCACGACGAGCGTATCGCCACACTTCAGATGGAAGCCTATCTCAAGGCGTTCGAGGCACTCGCCCCCAGTTTGCAGGTACGCATCTATGGCAGCGGCGGGCAGACCACGCAAATCATCACCGATTTGATGTCGATGGCGCAAGGGGTGAAGGCTTTAGGGGAAGAAATTCCCATTGTGGGACGGCTGATCGGAGACGGGAATGGCGTGGCGTATCTGAACTGGCTATCCAAGCTGGCCGATTTTGTACCTTCCATCCGTCAGGCTATGTCCGGTATCAACCCCCGTATGTTTACCAGTCTCAAAGTTGTCGATTTACTCGATCATCTGGTGCCTGTGCTCGACGGGCGTGAGGATTTACTCACGGCGCTGGACGCTTTGCGTGAAGACGCCAGCTTCCGCGTCGTCGGGGATATGCCCGTCGCGCCGCTGTTGCGTCTGTTGGGAATCAAGATACCTGAGGCGGGCGTGGGGGCTACCTCCAAGCACGTGTATGCAGACGTTGTCGTCGATGACGTCGATGACGACGTTGTGGTCAATGACGTAGAAAGGCCCGGCGAAGATCAGACGTTGATTGCTGACGCGATTGCGTGAGAGGCGACGTTATGGAGCGTTTTCCCATAGTCTCTTTCGTCGGGCGTTCCAACAGCGGGAAGACGACGTTGCTGGAAAAATTGCTTGTGCTGCTGCGGCAGCGCGGCTACCGGGTGGGCGTGGTCAAACACACCGTACGCGCGGATGTGGAAACCGACCTGCCGGACACGGACACGCGTCGTTTGTGGGAGGCCGGCGCAGCGCACGTCGCGTTCGTCACGCCGGATCGCATTGTCCACACGCGGCGCTACGCCGAACCGCCCCCGTTGGAGGTGGCGCTGGCGGGCGTGGGAGACGTGGACCTGGCGCTCATCGAGGGCTTCAAGTACGGGCCGTATCCCAAAATCGAAGTGGTGCGGGCGGCGCGCGATCCAGCGTTGATCCCTGACTTGGAAGGCCGCATCGCCTGCGTGACGGACGTGCCCGATCTGGTGTGCGGCGTTCCGCAGTTTGCTTTCGCTGACGTGAAGGGTCTCGCGGACTTTGTTGAAGAACGACTTATCCTCCGCCGTGCGGACGAGGCGTGAACATGGGTTATTGGCAGGAGATCGAACATACCGCCGACCTGGCCCTGCACCTGTGGGCCGCTGACCTGCCCGATCTGTTTGCGACGGCGGCACGGGGGATGCTCTCGCTGTTCGTGGAAACCGATGAGGCTACGCCGGTGGAGACGACGACGTTAACCTTAACGGCACTCGATGTGGAGACGTTGTTAATCGACTGGCTCAACGAGCTGCTCTATTTCGTAGAGGTACAGGGCATCGCCTTTACCGTGTTTGAGTTCGCAGCGTTGACGCACACGGCGTTGACCGCGACCCTGCACGGCGGGCCGGTGCTCGACTATACCGGCTACGTCAAAGCAGCGACGTTCCACGATTTGGCCGTCGTCGCTACGCCGGAGGGTTACGAAACGGAGATTGTGTTCGATACGTGAAGGGTATCTTCTCAGAAAGCTGGGGTGGGGGTTGTTGGGATGACGCCTGGTTTACAAGATAATAGTGAGGTGTGTAAGATGGTGACTAAAAACGATTTTGAACAGATTAACGAATACGTGTGGGAACTCCCGCAGGCTTACGATGGCCGGATGCGCGTCCCGGCGCGCATCTACGGTAACGAGGAGATCTTCGAGGCCGCGTTCCGCGACAGCTCCGTGGCGCAGTTGATGAACGTGGCGATGTTGCCGGGTATTGTCAAGTATGCGATGGCGATGCCGGACATGCATCAGGGCTACGGCTTCCCTATCGGCGGCGTGGCTGCTTTCCGTTACGACCAGGGGATCATTTCCCCCGGTGGTGTGGGGTACGACATCAACTGTGGGGTGCGGATGCTCGCCTCGCAGATCGATTACCCGGCGCTGGAGCCTTATCTCAAAGACCTTATCACGGCGATTGACCGCAATTGTCCGAGCGGGGTCGGGGGTAAGGGGGCAGTGCAACTGTCCGATAAGGAGCTGGACGATGTGTTGGAGCGCGGTGCGCAGTGGGCGCTTTCCAAAGGCTACGCGCAGCGTGATGACCTGGAGCGTACCGAAAGCCGGGGATGTATCGCGGGCGCGCAGGCCGGGACGGTGCCCTCACGCGCTAAGGAGCGCGGTCGTCCGCAGATGGGGTCGCTCGGCGCGGGTAATCACTTCCTCGAAATCGATGTGGTGGACGAAATCTACGATGCGGAGGTCGCCGGCGTTATGGGATTGGCGCGCGACCGCGTCGTTGTGCAGATTCACTGCGGTTCGCGCGGTCTGGGCCACGAAGTGTGCGGGCAGTCCATCCGCAGATTGCAGGATGCGCCCCGGCGTTACGGCATCCACATCCCCGACCGTGAGCTGGTGGCCGCGCCAGTCGATTCACCGGAAGGCCGCGAGTATCTGGCGGCGATGTCTGCCGCGGCGAATTATGCCTTTACCAACCGGCAAGTCCTGGCGCATTTCGTGCGAAGAGCGTTTGAGCAGGTGATGGCCGGTAAAGTCAAGAATTGGCATCTGCACCAGGTCTACGATGTAACGCACAACATCGCTAAAATTGAGGAGCATCAAGTGGGTTCGCAGCGGATGCGGCTGATTGTGCATCGCAAGGGGGCGACGCGCGCGTTCCCCCCGCGTCACCCCGAGTTGCCCGCAGTCTACCGTGAAACCGGGCAGCCGGTGCTCGTCCCAGGCTCGATGGGGACGGCGTCCTACGTCCTCGTGGGGACGGAAACCGCAATGGATGAGACCTTCGGCTCCACCTGTCACGGCGCGGGAAGGACGATGAGCCGCAAAGCCGCACTCAAGCGCGCGCGCGGCAAGCATGTGCGCACGGAATTGGCGGAACAGGGCATCGTGGTGCGTACCGGCAGTCTCAAGGGGCTGGCGGAAGAAGCACCGTATGCCTACAAGGACGTGAGCATCGTCGTGGATTCGGTGGACGGTGCGGGGCTGGCGCGCAAAGTGGCGCGCGTGCGCCCGGTGGCGGTGATTAAGGGGTGAGATAGTTCCTTTTTGTCAGCAGATGAAGCAGATTTAGTGGATTTCTGTTTGCCGGTTCAAAAATCTGCTTCATCTGCCCAATCTGCTGACCGAATTTTGTTCTTTTGGCCCGGCCTTTGTATGGCCGGGTTTAGTTGTGCTTCAGCTCATCTTTGAGCGTCATGCCCAGGCGGCGGATGCCTTCGACGATCTGTTCCGGTTGCGCATTGGAGAAGTTCAAGCGCATGGCGTTGTGTCCGCCGTCTTCGTGAGGATAGAAGTTGACCCCCGGCACGTAGGCCACTTTGTTTTCCAGTGCACGCGGCAAGAAGGCCATCGTGTCGATGCTCTCTGGCGTGCGCGCCCACAGGAAGAGGCCGCCTTGCGGTTGTGTCCAACTTGACCCTTCAGGCCAGAATTCGACGAGGGCGTCGAGCATTACGTCGCGGCGTTCTTTGTAAACCTGGCGGATTTTGCGTACGTGGGCCTTCAAAATGCCGCGTTGTGCCACATCGTTGGCGATCATTTGGTCGAAGGTGCTGCTGTGCAGGTCGGCGCCTTGCTTGGCCTGCACCAGCCGGTGGGTGATCTCCGCCGGGGCGACGCTCCACCCGATGCGCAAGCCGGGCGTCAGCGTCTTGGAGAACGTGCCCAGGTAGATGGTGCGTTCCGGCGCCAGCGCCGCGATGGGAATGATGTCCTCGCCGGTGTAACGTAGCGCGCCGTAGGGATCATCCTCGACGATGAGGAGATCGTATTTGCGGGCGACCTCCACGAGCAGGTGGCGGCGCTCTTCGGGCAGGGTGGTGCCGGCCGGATTGTGAAAATTGGGTAGGACGTAGATGTAACGCACCGGTGTTTGCTTGACGATGTCTTCTAGCAATTCCACCTGCATGCCGTTATCGTCCAACGGGATGGTGACGAAGTCGGCTTCGTAGGCGCGCCATGCCTGGATAGCGCCCAGGTAAGTGGGCCGTCCGGTGAGGACGTGGCTTCCCGGATCGATGAAGACTTTTCCGATCAGGTCGAGGGCTTGCTGCGAACCGGTGGTGACGAGGATGTTGTCGGGGCTATGCTGGATGCCGTATCTTGCCATAGAGTCGGTCAGGAATTCGCGCAAGGGGCGGTAGCCCTCCGTCGTGCTGTATTGCAGCGATTGTTTGGGAGCTTCGCGCAGCAGGTAATTGCACGCCTCTTCGATCTCGCGTACCGGGAACAATTCTGGGGCCGGCAGGCCGCCGCCAAAAGAGATCACATCGGGCTGTTGGGTAATCTTGAGCAGTTCTCGGATAGCAGAACTCTTCATTTTCTTCGCGCGTTGTGAAAGAAAGCGTTCCCAGTTGACGTGTGTCGTCGCCGAATTGGCATAAACGGTCATAGCTACCTCCTAAAGATTTCGTCTCCTACGTCTTTATTGTATGCCAGGCGCAGGCTGACGTCAAACGCTATCTGTGCTTGAATGACGTGACGTTCTTCGTGAAAGACTCTGGCTCCGGCTTGCCCTGCTTGTTCACTATGTTAAAATGTGACTGGCAGATGACTATGGACTCGAATGTGAGGTTGAACGCATGAAAGCAGAACGCGCCACCCGCGTTTTTATCGTTTATTTGGTGCTGACCGATATGGCTATGGCCGCTTTAGCCTTTGGGTTGGCCTACGTGTTGCGCACGTTGTTGCCGTTCCCTGACCCGGCAGAAGGGATGCGTCCTTTTGCCGAGTACGTCCCGATGCTGTTCATCCACGTCTTCTCGGTGCTGGCGGTGTGCCTTTCTTTCCGGCTCTACACACTGCGGCGCAGCTCGCGGGTCGATGAGTTCTACGCGATTGTGGGGGCGACGATTGTCGGAACGTTGATGGGCGTGGCGCTGGCCTCGTTGACGTTGCGCGACTTCGTGGTGGGCCGGGACTATTCCCGCGTGATGGTAGGGTATGCCTGGTTTCTTTCGCTGCTGTTGATGACGGTGGGCCGGCTGTTCAACAGTTGGTTGCGCCAACATCTGATTCGTCACGGCTGGGGGAGACGCCGGGTGTTGATCGTCGGGACAGGGGACGTCGCCCGCATGATCTTGCAGAAGATTATGTGGACGCCTGAGTTGGGCTACGATGTCGTGGGCGTGGTAAGCTTCCACGAGACGGAACAAACCGCGCTCTTGGAAACCCCCATTGTCGGCGCCGCCGGTAATCTGGGGCAGATCATCGACGCGCAGCAGGCCGACGAAGTGATCATCGCACTGCCTGAAGAAACGTCACACCACGATATCCTGTGGTTGATCTCTGAGTGTGAGCGGGGGCGGGTGACGATTCGCGTCTATCCTGACCTGTTTCAGATTATGGCCGGGCCGGTCAGTATCGGCGAGATGGGCGGCATTCCGATCTTGACCGTCCGCGACATCGCTTTAACCGGCTGGCGGCGTGTTGCCAAGCGTTTGATGGATATGGCCGGTGCCGCGGTGGGTCTGGTACTGCTTTCTCCGCTGATGTTGCTGACGGCGATCCTGATCAAGCTAGAATCGCCCGGCTCGGTCTTCTTCGTGCAGGAGCGCATGGGACTGGACGCAAAGCCGTTCCCGATTCTCAAATTTCGCTCTATGCGTGCCGACGCGGAGAAGCTCGGCACGTGGACTGCTGAAAACGATCCGCGCCGCACGAAAATCGGCGCGTTGTTGCGCAAGACGAACATCGACGAACTGCCGCAATTCATCAATATCCTGTTGGGTGATATGAGCCTGGTCGGCCCACGCCCGGAGCAACCGTTCTACGTGGAGCAGTTCCGCCGCAGCATCCCGCGCTATATGGACCGTCACCGCGAAAAGGCCGGGCTGACCGGATGGGCACAGGTCAACGGCTACCGGCAGGATACGTCGATCATCGAGCGCACGAAATACGATCTGTGGTACATTGAGAACTGGTCGCTGCTGCTGGACGTCAAAATCATCATTCGCACCATCCTGCAATTCTTCCATTCACCCAACGCTTACTGAGAAATCTGATCAATGACTAATAAAATATCTTCCGGCGCTGTCCCTTCGGCTTTATACACCGAGCACTACTTCCTGAGGGTGTGCGAGGGCTACCAGGAGTTCTTGTCCAGTGAGGGGGCATACCTCTCACAGCGTCTGGCCGAAGCTTTGACGGTGGCGGGAATTGCACCGGGCATGGCGGTGCTGGACGTGGGCTGTGGGCGCGGCGAGATGCTGCGTCACACCACCCGTTTGGGAGCGCGCGCTTTCGGCATCGATTACGCCGAGGTTGCCGTGCGCCTTTCGCGGCGGATCGCAATCGAAGTGGTCGATCAAGGCGGTACGGCGGGCGTGTACCAAGCGTCGGCGTTGTATTTGCCGTTCGAAGCGGAGACGTTTGACCGTGTGTTGATGTTTGACATCGTGGAGCATCTCTATCCGGCGGAGCTGGCGCAGGCGTTGGCGGAGGCCCGTCGTGTGCTCAAGCCGGGTGGGCGGGTCATCGTTCACACAGCGCCGAACGTATGGTACGACCGCTACGCTTATCCCGTGGTGCGCCTGGTGCGCGTGATGATGGGGCAAGGGGCGCAGTATCCCCAAAACCCGCGTGAAATCATCCCTGAGAACGTACACGTTCACGTCAACGAGCAATCGATGTTTAGCCTGGGGCGAAATTTGCGCCGGAGTGGGTTCAGGCGCGTTAAATCCTGGTTGAGCACGCCGCCCCAGTTCCGGCAAGAGAACGTCGTTTTCCGGCTGGCACGTTGGTTGTTGTTCTCCGTGCCGCCGTTCAGTTGGTTTTTCGAGCGTGAAGTTTTCGCCGTGGGGGAAAAGTGAAAAATTTTTGCTGGTTTTACGGGCGTGAAGTCCTTACCGAGGGGAAAAAATGAAAGACCATCGCTACGTAGATGAGCTGAGCCTGGAAGAGCTGGAAGAGGTGCTACGGGTGCGGCGCCGTGATGAGCGGATGCGGCGTATGCAAAGCAAGTCGCCGCAGAGCACGGCCAAGCAAAGCGCAGTTAAGCCACTTGACCCGCTCCGTGAGCAGAGCGCGCCCCCGGTGCAGCCTCTCGACGGGGCGCGGCCTGTGGTACGCGATGCGGGTCCCGCTGCGCGCTACAGCGCCTTTGTTGAACCCGGCAAGCCCAAGCGCGAGCGGCGCCCGGTCAAATGGCGCTGGATCGGGGACCGGCTGTTGCTGCTGGTAGAACTGCTGGCGCTGCTCGGTTTTGTGCTGATTGTGGCGCGCATGGTCACGACGGTGCAGGGACTTAACGAGGAGAGCCGCGTCATTCAGGCGCCGCCGACGCCCACAGCCGCGCCCTTCATCGGGGTGGTGGTGCTGCCCGGCGGGCACACCCCGCCGGATGCGCAAGGGCGCTCGGAGCCTGCGCCTATCCCCACACACTTGCAGGGCCTGGTGGCGCAAATCACGCCGTTGCCTGTCCCCACGCCCGGCCCGGAACATCCACGCCGCATTGTCATCCCGGTGATCGATGTGGATGCGCCGGTCGTCAAAGGCGACGATTGGGAATCGCTCAAGAAGGGGGCTGGGCATCACATCGGCAGCGCCAATCCCGGCGAGCGGGGCAATTGTGTGATTTCGGCGCATAACGATATCTACGGCAGTATTTTCCGCGATTTACCGCAGATGAGCATCGGCGATGAGATTCTCGTGCATACACAGACGCAGGCCTACCGTTACGTCGTGGAACAGACGCGCATCATCGAACCGGAAGAGGTGAGCGTGATGGCTCCGACGAGCAGCCCGGTGCTGACGTTGATTTCATGCTATCCCTACGGCCTCAACACCCATCGCATCGTGGTCATTGCGGCGCTGCAACCGTAGCCCTAATCCCCGAATTTGCGCAGGATAACCTCCGAGTCGAACTCCGAAAGTTCCCCGGTCACGGTAAACAGGATGCGTTCACAGATGTTCGACACGCGATCGGCAGCGCGTTCCAGATTGTGGGCGGCCCACAATAAGTAATTAGCCTGCTCCGTGGTTGAGGGGTCGGCGATAATGTAGGTCATAAGCTCGTTGTAGACTTGCTCGTATAGCTGGTCTACCTGGTCATCCTCAGCCGGGATCGCGCGTGCGGATTCGACGTCTTGCTGTATAAAGGCGTCAAGCGAGCGGCGCAACATGTCCAGCGCCTTTTCGGCCATCAACGGGATATCGATCAGTGGTTTAAGCAGTGGCCCGTCGCCGATGAGGAGGTTGATCTTGGCGATCCCCTTTGCGTAGTCTCCGATGCGCTCCAGCTCGGTGGAGATTTCCAAAATGGCGGCCAGCGTGCGCAAGTCGCGTGCCACAGGCTGGTGCAGCGCGATCAAAGCGAGGGTCTGGCTTTCGATGGCGTAACGCTTGGCGTTGATTTCGATGTCCTGCTCGATGAGATGCTTGGCGCCTTCCATGTCGCGGCGTTTGAGTAGATCGATGGACGTCATCATTGCCTCTTCGACCATACTGCCCATAATCAGGATTTGATCCTGGAGTAATTGTAACTCGCGTTCAAATGTTTTTCTTGGCGTTGTCATTATGCACCTCAGGGAATTCTGCTACAAACTCAGTAGGATTAGAACCTATCCGAAAATTCGCCATTGCCGCACGCGAAGCGCTCGCCAGCATAATTTTCGGATAGAGTCTTAGGCTAATGTTTGACTGCATGATCGCACACAGTTACAATTAAGTCAAATGACCGCGCTTGCCAAAATCGACAACTGGGGGACAATAGGGCCAAGCACAAGACAAGGAGTAGTGAGAACATGGCAAAGAAGACGAAAAAGCGCAGGCGGAGTCCGCGCCTTTCTGAGCGTCAGCTCTATCGACCGGGTATGGATAGCGTTGTGGGGGGGGCTGCGGCGGCTCCGGCGAGTAAAACGAGCGCCGCTACAAAGCGGCCGGCCGATGAGGACCTGGCGGAAGAATATCGCTACGTGTTGACCGATCTTAAGAAAATTGCGTGGCTGGCGCTGGCGATGTTGGTACTGCTCATCGCGTTGGCGTTTGTTGTGGTGTAGCTGCGGATCATAAAAACAGGGGTGGTCATGACCACCCCTGTTTGCATTATGCGGTCTCGTGCGTCTGGCCCAAAAGCCAGGCCAGGCCCGCGTCGGCGAGTAGCATCAGCCAGATATTTTGCGTCTGGATGAAGAGCATAGCGCTCAACACCGCCAGCCCCACACGGATGAGGAGATTGCGCCCGCGTGCAGGGGATTGCAGGTCGGTCCAGCGCGCCGGGTTGAGCAGGGCTTCGCCGGCTACGGGCAGCAGGCCGGCCCATGTGCCCATCCCTACACCTAGCAACAGCACAAAAGGCTCGCGGTAGAATGCCCAATGCGCCTGGTGGTACACGGCCTCACGCAACGCTTCCCCCAGACTGCGCCGTGTTTCGCGCGACGGCGACAGGCTTTTGGTGGTCCGATCGGCAATGGCGACGAGCACCCAAAAGCCAATGGCAAAGGCGCACGTCCAGCCAAGATCGCGCGCCCAATTATCCAAACTGCCTGGTGCTGTGGAGAGCATTTGGTCGGCGGCCCAGAAGAACGGCTTGAGTCCCAGACCGCTGGGGGTCAATGCCCCGCGCCACAACAAAGCCATCGCCGGTATACCAACGGCATAGAGCAGTCGTAAGGGGTGGATAATCCAGGGCATATCCCACACAGCGCGCTGTGGGGTGGGGGCGGCGTCTGTGCGGAGGCGTCCCTGTAGCTGGGGGCGCTCCAGGAACCAACGGAGGGCGCTGGCGAGCAGTGCGATCATCAGCGAGGTATTCAACCACACCCAACGTTCGAGTAAGGCGGTTTCAGTGTTCAATGGTGGTTTTCATCCGGCGAGGCGACCGGGATCGTGACGGTGACTTTGGTTCCCTGTCCCGGCGCAGATTTGATGATTGTTTTACCTTTGACCAGGGTGGCGCGCTCGCGCAGGTTGAGCATCCCCAGGCTGCCACGGGTGGCGTAGTTGGCTTCCACCGCAGCGACGTCGAAGCCCACGCCATCATCCTCGATTTCTGCGATGACGTTCATCCCGCGCTGGTTGAGGCGAATCCACAGATTCTTCGCCCTGGCGTATTTGCGTACGTTGGTCGTTGCTTCATCGGTGATGTAGAAAATCGCGCCTTGCGCCTCTTTGTTTAGCAACACTTCAGCGTCTTTGTTCAACTCCAAATGGATGATCGGGAGCGGGTCTGTCTCGTTGACCTTCTGCTTGAGTTGTTCCAGCGCGGGGATGAGGCCCTGTGTCTCCAGGATGAGCGGGCGCAGGGTGAACAACATCTGGCGGATTTCCTTGGTGGTTTTGCGCGCCAATTCCTCCAGTTGTTTCAGTTCCACAAGGGATTTGGCCGGTTCGCGCTCCACGAGCATGCGGATGTAGTTGAGGCGCATTGCAATGGCGGCAATCGTCTGGGTGGGGCCGTCGTGGAGGTTGCGTGCCAGCTTTTTGCGCGCGTCCTCTTCCACGGTTACCAGCCGGTCCTTCTCTTCCATCAAGTTTTGGTAGAGGTTGGCATTTTGAATTGCCATCACAGCCTGGTTACAGATGGCGACGAGCAAATCCTGGAAATCTGGGGAATAGGTTTCTGACTCTGGGCTGCCCAAGACCAGCAGCCCGTAACTCTCGAACCCGGCCCGCAACGGCACGACGATGGCTTGCTTGCAGCCGTACATCGCTGCGACCTTTTCCAATTCTGGATCTTCTCTGGGATTGTCAATGACTACCGGGTCCGTTTTCTCGATGGCTTCGGCGAGCACTCCACTTTGCGCAGGTAATCGCAGACGTTCATCCTGTGTCGTGATCCCTCTGGCTTTGGCGACGTAGAGGGTTTGATCCATCCCGAAAAGCAGAATCATCCCTACCTGCGTGATCTCTTTGTCGCCCGAAAAGAATTCCCGTAACCCGGCGTTACTGACATCCAGGGCCGCTTCCAGGACGCGCTCGTAGTTGAGCGTTGCGCTCAGCGTGCTGGCCAACTCGAAGATCAGACGGACTTTTTGGTGGGCCGATTCCAGCGCGGTTTGCGCCTCATGCTCCTGCTTTTCGCGCTCGGAGATCAGCGCCTGCTTGATGCGCACTCCCACCTGACTCAACGCACCACCTGCCAATAGGAGAATCATCCCATTGATGAGATAGGGGAATGCGCGCAATGTCAACTCGTTCAGCGGCATAGCCGAAGTGAACTGATGCTGGTTCCACGTAATGGCCCAGTAAACAAGGACGATACCCAGGACCACGATCAGGCCGTATAGTCGGGTGAACCGCAAGGCGGCCGTAACCATCGGGATGAGCGAAACGAATAGCAGCGGGCTTTCCGCACCGCCCGAACCGGCGATGAATCCCAACGTCAGGCCGATATCTTGGATCAGCATGACATTTCGAATCGCTTTGCTCAGCGCGTTTTTGAACAATGCGATGGTTGCGATGATGTTGGCGACGCCACCGACGACGAGCAGGGCAATAACGGCACTCGGAAATTCCGAGGCCCTGAATATGGTATTGATGCCGATAACGCCGGCGACGGCGAGCAAAAAGAGCCATCTCAGGCTGATGAAGAGCGACTCAATTTTGAACTCTGACTCGCTCAGGTATGTGTCAGTGCTTTGCTCGCCACGTGCCGCCTTAACCTTCGCGCTGGCGGCGAGCGTCCGTTTGAGGGAGCTTTTACCGGCGGGCGTACCTTGGGCGCGTGCGTCTTTAGCACGTCTTTGTCTAGCAGTTTTCTTGTTCATAATGTCAAATTTGGTCGTCTATATTGAGAAACGCACGTAAATGACATCGCCATCCTGCACGATGTAATCCTTGCCTTCCAGATGAACTTTGCCAGCCTTGCGGGCGGCAGCCATAGACCCTTCCGCGATGTGATCGGCGCAGGAAATGACCTCCGCGCGGATGAAGCCGCGCGCCAGATCGGTGTGGACGACACCGGCGGCTTCTAGCGCGTGCGCCCCAACGCGCACGTTCCAAGCGCGCACTTCGTCCTCGCTTACGGTGAAAAATGACTGTAGTCCGACAAGCTTGTAGGAAGCCTGAATCACGCGCGTGCGCGCCAGCTCGGTGATGCCAAATTCTTCCATAAAATCGGCAGCTTCATCTGCGGCGAGCTGGCTTAGCTCCATCTCGAGCTTGCCCTGTATCGCGAGCGCCTGTGTTTGCGCGGTCCCCATCGAATGTTTGTGATTATAGGTGATGGTTTTATCAGGCTCAATGGGGTCTTCGCCTGCGTTGAGTAAAATCAACACCGGTTTGAGTGTTAGCAAGCCAAAGCCGCGTAAACCGGAGATCTCTTCTGCGGTGAGGTTCAGGTCACGTAGCGGTGTCCCCTCATTCAGCGCGGCTTGCAGGCGATGGAAAAGCTCCCGATCATCCAGCAGGGCCTTGCGCTCATCGCCCCGCGCGCCTTTGTGCAGTCCCTCGTCAATGCGCGCCAGGCGATTTTCAACGGTCAGCATATCGGCCAGCAAAAACTCCCCTTCCAGCGTCTCTATGTCGCGTTGCGGATCGATGCTACCCGCTAAGTGGGGGACAAGGTCATTTTCAAAAACACGCACCACGTGAACAAAAGCATCCATCGGCGCGATTTTGTTGCGCAGTTCGCCGGTTAGCCCGGTCTTGCCTAAATCCTGATCCAGGCCGGCGATGTCGGTATAGGTGACTTTGGCGTAGGTGGTCTTGCGCGGTGAGTATAGCGCACTCAACATATCGACGCGCACATCCGGTACATCTACCACCATACTGAAAAGTTCCAGGCGTCCACTGGAAGCGACGGTTGTGGGGCGGTCGGCTCCCGTGAGCGCGTTGAAGACGGTCGTTTTCCCGCTGGATGGCAACCCGATGATCCCCAGTTCCATAAATAACTCCTTAGCCTGTCACAGTCTGACGTAGATATTATACCACTTTTTAACTGCGCGCGTAACTATCCAGTCCAGAGAACCTTGCAGAAGCTCGGAACAGGTTTTGACACAACAGTGCCGGTGGATAACACGTCCCGTTTTAACCACGCTCAATCGCAACCTTCGCAAGGGTGGCTTTGCCGATATGGCGTTACTGCTATTGTAGCACAACTGGGATGATAGGGAAATCGGCGTAAGTTAGCGCCTCGGTGGAGGTGCAGTTACTTCGGAGAGAACCTTGTTTACTGTGGATACGAGCGCTTGTGGACTAAAAGGCATCAGGACGTAATGCGCTGGATAGAGGTCCTGAATGACGCGAAAACATATCTCGGGGTAAGTTAAGGGATTGATGGCGCTGGTGATGAGTACCGGGATGCGCCGGAGATGCTCGTCCTCTTGCATAATGTCGTAAAACTCGCAGCCATTGATATCGGGGCGCATCAGGTTTTGGATGAGTAAATCGATGTTTTCTTTCTGCAAGATACTTAGTGCGGTTCTGGAATCGGTAGTAAATAAGTGCTCATAGCCTGCTCTTTCAAGGATAATTTGAAGCAGGTTAAGAATATCGGATTCAGCGTGCAAACTGAGGATTTTTGTCACGCAAAACACCTCGCATGGTGCGAATTGCAATCAAGCTATAACGATTTATAAACATTTTGCATCACTTTATTATACTGTATGAACCATAGAATGTATATAGGAGGTTAGTACCAAGATGGTTAAACTTCAGTTAAAATTGCGTTATTCGCTTGACCTTGCTGCACTCGCGTATATCATGAACTGAGGTATCATCTCAATAAAAAGGGGAGAAGTGGGGGTTTGGGGGTGCCCGCCCCCAAACCCCCACCCCCAGATTTTTGAGAAGATACGAACTGTGGAATGATTGTATTCATCAGGAGGTGAGCCAATGAAGAAGCTATTTGTGGTGATGTTCGTTATGGTGTTGGCCCTGGCACCGATGGCCGGAATGGTTTCTGCACAGCCGGTTGCGGCGGGAGAGACTACGCACATCGTCCAGCCGGGGCAGACGTTGTTCAGCATTGCCCGGTGGTACGGCGTCGATGTCTGGACTTTAGCGCGCGCGAACAACATTGTCAACCCCAACCGGATTTACGTGGGGCAGCGGCTGGTGATTCCGGCTAAGTCTGCAACGCCGCCGGCCACCGGCGTCTACGTGGTCAAGGCTGGCGACACACTGTACAGCATTGCGCGCGTTTACAAGACCACGGCCTGGGCTATCGCGCGGGCGAACGGCATCTATAACCTGAACCACATCTACGTGGGACAACGGTTGGTGATTCCTGGCGTTACGCCTGCACCCACGCCTACACCAGCGCCGACCTCGCCGCCGGCAGCCGGCGCGCAGTGGCGCGGTGCATATTACAACAATCCCAATCTCGAAGGCGAGCCGGTGTTTGTACGTAACGATGCCGGTGTCAATTTCCGTTGGGGGCTGCGCTCCCCGGATACGCGCCTCAACACGGACCATTTCTCGGTACGCTGGACACGCACGGTTAACTTCCTGGGCGGTCTGTATCGCTTCACGATGACCGTGGATGATGGCGCGCGCATCTGGGTAGATGACAAGCTCGTGCTCGATGAATGGCGAGTGCAGCCGGAGACCACCTACACTATGGAACTCGTCCTCACGCGCGGCAATCATTTGATTACCATCGAGTACTTCGACGACGCCGGAAACGCGACGGCGCGATTTTCCTTTGTCCGGCTGGGAGCCGCCGCTGTGACGCCAACGCCATCGGCTACACCCTCCGCTGCGCCTACCGATGCGTGGCGTGGCGAGTACTTCGGCAATACCGATTTGAGCGGCGATCCCCTCCTCACGCGCGCAGACTCGGACATTGGTTTCGAGTGGGGTCTGGATTCGCCTGCGCCTGGCATCCCGGAGGACTATTTCAGCGTGCGTTGGACGCGCCAGATTTCTTTTGACAAGGGGAACTACGCCTTCTGCGCTATGGCCGATGATGGCGTGCGGCTGTACGTGGATGGTGTGCGCCTCATCGACGAATGGCATCCCTCCAATGGCCTATCTTACTGCGCCACAACCGAGCTTGCCAAAGGTGCGCACGAAGTGAAGGTTGAGTATTACGAAGATGGAGGCCAGGCGTTGATCTACGTGTGGTGGGAGAAACGCTGAACCTACTAATCCGGTCGTATTTTGCTAAACTCTTATACGCTTGTGAGATACCGGGAGGGCTTTAGTTTTTTATGACCGGATCAGTAGTTGACTTTTCGCCGAAACAAGGTATCACTTAAGCGATGAATATTGTTTTGCTGTCACCTTACTTTCCGCCCAACTATTATCATTTTGCTGTGGCGTTGCGCCAGAACAGCGTCAACGTTCTGGGGTTAGGGGATACTCCCTACGGTGATTTGCATTTTGAGTTGCGGTCGGCGCTCTCGGAATACTACCGCGTGGACGATCTGCACCGCTACGACGACCTGATCCGCGCGTGTGGCTACTTCACACACCGTCACGGCAAGCTGGACCGCATCGAGTCGCACAACGAGTACTGGCTGGAGACCGATGCCCGCCTGCGCACCGATTTCAACGTTCCCGGTCCCAAGTCCGACGAGTTGACGTGGGTAAAGCAAAAGTCGAAGATGAAGCAAATCTTCGTTAAGGCCGGCATCGACGTGGCCCCTGGCCTGGTCGCGCGCACGCTGGAGGAGGCCGCGCAGTTTGTCGCGGAGGTGGGATACCCCATCGTCGCCAAGCCGGATACGGGCGTCGGCGCCAGCGGAACGTATAAGCTGCACAATGACGCCGACCTGGCGCAATTCTTTGCGACGAAGCCGGCGGCGGATTATTTACTTGAGGCCTTTGTTTCCGGCGCGTTGTACTCCTTCGACGGTTTGACGGATCGAGAGGGCAACGTCATCTTCTACACCTCGCACTTCTTCTGTCAGGGCATTATGGAAACCGTCAACGAGGGTCTGGACATCTTTTACTATTCCATGCGCGAGCTTCCCCCAGGCCTCGAGGACGTGGGACGGCGCGCTGTCGCGGCCTTCAACCTGCGTGAACGCTTCTTCCACATCGAGTTTTTTCATCTGGGCGATGGGCGTTGGGTGGCGTTGGAAGTCAATATGCGCCCGCCCGGCGGTATGACGATGGATATGTTCAACTACGCCAATGACATCAATCTCTACCGGGAGTGGGCGAACGTCGTAGCTTTTGGCCGTTTCCAGGCCCAGTACACGCGGCCCTATCATTGCGCCTACGTTGGACGCCGGAGAACGCGCGTGTATCGTCTGTCCCATGCCGATGTGTTCCACCGCTACGGCGACCTCATCCCCGAACACGGCCCGATGAGCGACGTTTTAGCGCCCGCACTAGGGCATTATGCCTACCTCTTCCGCTCCCCTGATCTCGACCACTTGCAGCAAGTTATCGCGGATGTGTTGGCGGTTTGAGCGTGTGGAGGGCGTATGGATGGTGAGTATTACAAGCTGTGGAGCCGGCGTCTAGGTCAGGATATGGAGTTGAAAACCTACGGTCACGCGGGGAAACCGGTGGTGGTTTTCCCCTCTGCCTGTGGCCGGTTCTATGAATTCGAGGACTTTGGCATGGTCGATGCTGTTCAGGCGTTCATCGATGCCGGCCGAATTCGCTTGTACGCCCTCGACAGCATTGATTGTGAAGCGTGGTTAGCGCATTGGATGTATCCCGCCGACCGCGGCCTGCGTCACGAGCAGTACGAGGATTACGTCATTCAGGAGGCGCTGCCGTTTGTGCGCGAGCACAGCGGCGATGCGGGAAAATATATGACGACCGGGTGCAGCATGGGCGCATATCACGCGGCCAATTTTTTCTTTAAATACCCGGATCATTTTGACGGCGTGATTGCATTGAGCGGTCTGTATGGGCCGGAATACTTCGTCGGCAACTACATGGACGACGCCGTCTATTTCAACTTCCCGTTGTGCTACCTGCCGCGTCTGACCGATTCAGGCTACCTGGAACAATTTCGCCGCAGCCAGATCGTTATCTGCGTGGGGCAGGGCGCGTGGGAAGAAGACAGCCTGCGTGAAACGCGCGCATTGGAAGTGGCCTTGCACAATCTGGATGTTCCCGCCTGGTTCGATTACTGGAGAGAAGATGTCAACCACGACTGGCCCTGGTGGCGCAGGCAATTACCCTATTTCTTGGAGAAATGTCTATGACGCATCAACAACCGTTTGTTACCGTCCCGCTGCGCGAGCAAATCGTGGAACTCGTCCGGGCAGGACTGCGGGACGTGCAGGCATCCGGCGCTTTGCCGGTTTTCGACATTCCTGAACTTATCCCTGTCGATCAGACCCGCCACGAGGCGCATGGCGATTACGCTTCGCCGGTGTGCATGGGACTGGCGAAAGTGCTGCGGCGCGCGCCCTTGCAGATTGCGCAAGCAGTCGCGCAGCACATTCCCGCCGTCGATTTCGTCGCGCAGGTGGAAGTCGCGCCGCCGGGTTATCTCAACTTCACGCTTTCGACGGACTGGATGGCGCGACAAGTCCCGGTCATCCTCGAAGCCGGTGAAGCATGGGGGAACGTCGGTCTTGGTGCGGGGAAGCGCGTGCAGGTGGAGTTTGTGAGCGCCAACCCCACCGGGCCGATCACGATTGGCTCGGCGCGCAATGCCGTTATCGGCGACACGTTGGCCTCGGTGTTGGATGCTGCAGGCTATGCCGTGGAACGTGAGTATTACGTCAACGACGCAGGTTCCAAAGTCCGCAACTTCGGCGCGAGCATCTTTGCCCGCTATGCCAACCTGCTCGGCGAGGATGTCCCTTTCCCGGAGCAAGGCTATCCTGCCGCCTACGTGACCGAACTGGCGCAGCGCGCGCGGGACGAATTCGGCGATCGTTACCTCGTACAGGAGCGCGATGTGGCGATCCGCGCACTCGGCTTGTGGGGCATCGACCGTATCCTCGATGGCGTGCGCGACGATCTGGCGCAGTTGCGCGTCCACTTCGATAGCTGGTTCAGCGAAAAATCGCTCTATGAAAGCGGCTTGTTCGACGAGATGATGGCAAAGCTCCACGATGGCGGCTACGTCGCCGAATACGATGGCGCGACCTGGTTCCGCCATTCCGACCTGGAGAAGGACGCCGTGCTTATCCGCTCGCCGCAGGTCATCCCCGATCCGGAGGATCGCCCGACGTACCTGGCGTCGGATATCCCGTACCTGTGGAACAAGCTCGTCGAACGCGGGTTCGACAAGGCGATTTACGTGTGGGGCGCCGATCATCACGGCGACGTGCCCCGCGTCCAGGCGGCGGCACGGGCGCTTGGCGTGGACGTGGACCGGCTGGTGTTCATTATCTACCAGATGGTGACGTTGCTGCGCGGCGGGCAGGAAGTGCGCATGTCCAAAAGCTCCGGCGAATTCGTCACCCTGCGCGAGCTGGTGGATGAAGTCGGGCCGGACCCGATCCGCTTTATGATGCTCACGCGCACCGTGGACGTCACGCTGGATTTCGACCTCGACCTGGCGGTGGAGCAATCGGACCGCAACCCCGTTTACTACGTGCAGTACGCGCACACGCGCATCGCCGGCGTGCTCCGCAAGGCCACCGAGGAAGGCTGCGACCTTGAAACGCCGGGTGATCCAGCGTTGCTTACGCATCCAAGCGAGTTGGCGCTCATCCGCAAGATGTTGGCGCTGCCCGAAGTCATTACCCTGGCGGCCAATGGTATGGCGCCGCACTACCTGACGTTCTACGCGACCGAGTTGGCGTCGTTGTTCCACGCCTTCTACCGCGACTGCCGCGTTGTCTCGACGCTGCCCGAAGATGCCGCGCTCACCCAGGCCCGGCTAATGCTGGCCCGCGCTGCCCAGCACGTCCTCGCCCGCGTCCTGCATCTCATGGGCATGGACGCACCCGAACGTATGTAATCTCGGTAGACAGTAGACAGGGCTTGACAGCTTGCTCCCCGTCTACCGTCTACTTTACACAAGGAGCCACACAACTTATGGGCCTAAAACCTGACCACTGGATTCGCAAAATGGCGTTAGAATATCAAATGATCGATCCGTTTTTCGACGGGCAGAAGCGTAACGGCGTGATCTCTTACGGCCTATCCTCGTATGGTTATGACATTCGCGTCGCCGACGAGTTCAAGGTCTTCACCTCTGGGGTGGGCGACTTGTCGGTCGTCGATCCCAAGCAGATGGATACGCGCGCTATGGTCGACTTCACGGGCGACATCTGCATCATCCCCCCCAACTCCTTTGCCCTGGCCCGCAGCCTCGAATACATGCGTATGCCGCGCAACGTACTAGGGGCCGTGCTCGGGAAATCGACGTATGCGCGTTGTGGCATCGTGACGAATTTTACGCCTTTGGAGCCGGGCTGGCACGGCTTCATCACGATTGAGATCAGCAACACGACGCCGCTCCCGGCGAAAATCTATGCCAACGAAGGTATCGCGCAAGTGCTGTTCTTCGAGGGCGATGAGCCGTGCGAAGTCTCCTACGCCGATAAGAAAGGCAAATACCAGGGGCAGCAAGGCGTTGTGTTGCCGCGACTCTGAGGGAGTGAAGAGTAAAGAGTAAAGAGTAAAGAGTAAGACCTCCTCATACTCCATACTTTTTACTTCTTACTTCTTACTCCTACCCATTTGTTATGAAACTGCGTATCGCGCTTATTTTAAGTTTGCTCGCGTCGTTGGTGAGCGTCTTTGCGCTGGCGACGTGGCTGGGGCGTTATGCGCTGTTGAGTCCCGTTTTCTACCGGCGATGGCTGCGTGAAAGCGATTTCGTCGCGCAGGCCAGCGCCGCGCTTGCCGTAGACCTGCCGCGTCAGATTCCCGTCGAGCTGTGGTCGCCGTGGGTTTCGCGCGAGTCTGAGACGCTACGCACGCTTTTCGATACAGCGTTGGCGACCGTGGACGTCGAAGCTGTGGTGACGCGCCTGGGTCCGGCCTGGACAGCCTGGGCGCTTGGTGAAGCGCCGCCCCCGGAGCGTCTGGCGCCTGAGGTGAAACAATACCTGACCGGCGCGCAAGGCGAATTGCTGCGTGATTGGTTGTGGCGCGCGTTGCCGTCCTGCGAAGAAGCCGAGCCGCCCTACTGCATCCCGCTCAATCCCGGCGCCCATTCTGCCGTGGGACAGCTACAGCAGGTGTGGTGGCAGGATTATGTCGTCGATTTGGTCGCTATGTTTGCCGAGGCCGAAACGGACTTCGTCGCCGCGTGGCCTGGACCTCAGCCCTGGCTACTTTGGGTGTGGTACGCGCCGCTTCTGGCATTGGCGCTGGCGCTCTTCGCCACGCTGCTCGTCACCGGCCGTAAGCGCTGGGCGTGCATAAGTGTGCCATTGCTCACTGCCGGGTTGATCGCCGGTGCGATCGGGGTGCTGGCGCTGTTGGATGTGTTCCCGCCGCCGGATATTCGGGCGCTTTTCGGCGAACCTTTCTCCGCCGCGACGGTGGCGTTGTTTGCGGTCTCGTGGCGCGCGCTGCTACACGTGCTGGGACCAACGTTTTTGATCGGCGGCATATTGGCATTGGCGTTTGGTCTGACGTGGCTCGTGTTGATTTTTGAAGGATGGCCTGCCAAGCTTGTCACCGTGGCGGGCGTGCTCCTGGCGTTGTGGGGTGTTGCGCAGTTTTATCCAGCCTCGGTATTCGCCCCATTGCCGACGGTCCGCCCGGCGATGGCCGTCGGCGCGACGCCCACGCCGTGGCCCACCTTCACCAGCACGCCGACGTTGACGCCCACGCCCTACTACTGGCCCGTTGCCGCCGGCACGCCCGCGCCGACGCCGTCCGGTCCTTTTACGGTGGATGCAAGGCTGCTCGGCTGTTATCAGGCCGCGCCGGAGCCAATTCTGGCGCTGGCTGCTGCCGGCGGTGAAATGCGCGCCCTGCAAGCCGAGACGACATCGCGCCATAGCTTCCCGGCGCTTGCACAGGTGGCGAGGGTCGTCAATGCGCAGGTTGCCGGTTCGCTGCCGCTCACGGTCTTTGCGCTGTCCGGCTCCGGTGAGCAGATTGCCGTAGCGCAGGGGCGCGACCTCTACGTTTATGCGTTCCCATCGTGGACGCGGGTGCTGCGTAGCCGGGTCTCGACCTTTTCGCGTATTCAAACGCTGGCTTACGTTCCTGAGCAAGAGCAGATTGTCCTGGGATTGGAGAACGGTTATCTGTGGGTGGTAAAGCCGGAGACGGGCAAGCTCGTGTGGCTTCTGCCCGCGCCGGAGAGTCCGGTAACGGCATTGGCGACGCATCCCTCGCCGCCACGCGTGCTTTCGGGCGCTGCCGACGGTGTGGTGCGCCTGTGGGATTTGACCGAGGGCGCGGAGATTATCGTGCTTGGTGGCCACAATGCGGCGGTGCAGTTCATCGTCTTCGCGCCGCAGGGCGACCGCGCGCTCTCTGTCGATGCGGCGGGGCGCTGGATTTTGTGGGACTTGGCACGGGGGGCGATCTTGCAGCAGCGGAAACCGGCGCTCGACGGCGCGCTGTCGGCGTTGCTGTGGACGTCTGCGCTACAAGGCACTCAGGAGAAATCCCTTATTCTCGGCGGGACGACGGCGGGCGATTTGCTTTTCGTCGAAGAAAATCTGGCTATGCGGCGCAGGACGATCTCCGATGCGGCGATCACGGCGCTCGCACTTGATGCCTCCGGTGCAGCCCTCATCGGCTCTGCCAGCGGCAAAATCTGCATCTGGGGCGTCCTTGACCTGCCGTAAACCGTGATGCGTGACACGTGATGGGCTTTTCACGCATCACGCATCACGTATCGTCACTTTCGAGGTTTTTTATGACCGACCCTATCCGTATCCTACATTTCGCCGATCTGCACATCGGCATGGAAAACTACGGGCGGATGGACCCTGAATCGGGTCTTAACCGCCGCGTAGCAGACTTTTTGGAGCGCCTGGATGAGGTGGTGGCGTATGCCATCGACCACGAGGCCGATGTGGTGCTCTTTGCCGGAGATGCCTTCCGCACGCGCAGCCCCAATCCCACCCACCAGCGCGAATTCGCGCAACGCATCCGTCGCCTTTCCCAGGCGGAGATTCCCACCGTGTTGCTCGTGGGCAACCACGACGTTCCGGTGATGGAGCAGCGTGCATCGAGCATTGAAATCTTCGCCACGCTCAACGTACCCTACGTGACCGTCGCTGCGCGCCCTGGTTTGCTATGCATCGAAACGCGCCACGGCCCGCTGCAACTCGTCACGATCCCCTATCCGGTGCGCCAGCGCATGCTCACCCGCGAACAATTCCGGCAGATGCGCCAGGAGGCGCTCGATCGCGCCGTGAGCGAGGCCGTCGTCAGCCTCATCGAAGGCTTTGTGGCGCAGCTCGACCCAAAGGTGCCGGCGGTGTTGGCCGGGCATTTCTCGGTTGATAGCGCGCATTGGGGATCGGAGCGCAACATCATGATTGGCCGCGACGTGGCGGTGCCCATATCTGCGCTGGCCGATGCGGTGTGGGACTACGTCGCCCTGGGGCACATCCACCAGCACCAGGACCTCAACGCCGGAAATATGCCGCCCGTGGTCTATGCGGGGAGCCTTGAGCGGGTGGACTTCGGCGAGGAGAAGCAGCCCAAAGGCTTCTGCTGGGTCGAAGTGCAGCGTGGGGCGACGACCTGGCGTTACGTCGAAGTTCCGGCGCGACCATTCATCACCATCCGCGTAGACGTGCGCGCCGAGACTCACCCGCTGCGTGCCGTCGAGCAGGCCCTCGCAGACCGCGACCTCACCGGGGCGGTTGCCCGGCTGGTCGTACAGATGACGCCGGAGCAGGAGCCGCGCCTGCGGGATGCCGATCTGTCGCCGTTGCTGTCCGCCGCCTTCTTTGCACAGATCAACCGTGACGTGGAGCGCGTTAAGCGTGATCGTCTCGACGGTCTTGAACCGGAGATGATGACGCCGCTATTTCTCCTCGAACGTTATTTGCAGTCCAAAGGGAAGCCCGACGCGGAGATCGCGCTCTATCTGGCGGAAGCGCAGACGATTTTCGCCGAAGACACGGAGGCTTGACAAATCACCGAAATCTCCTATAGTCGAGGTAGATTATCGAAAAGAGGTAAAATCGGCAGGAGATGTTGTGGTGATGAAACCCTTACGACGCCAGGTGATGGCGGCGCTCGCGGTGGGTGGCGTGCTGGCTGGCCTGTTCGTTGGACAGGTAGGGGCTTTTCATTCCCTAAAGCGTGCAGCCTGGAAGCCGGCGGTTCATTCCGAGCCGTCTTCCGAAACCCCCGTTCTATCATCCTATTGGGACGCCAAAATTCTACGCTGGGAACCCCTGATCGTACAGGAATCCAACCGGCGCAGCCTGGACCCTGACTTTGTCGCTTCCCTCGTGTGGCGAGAGTCCCGTGGCGAACCCAGTGCGATAGGGCCGGCTGGCGCTGTTGGATTGATGCAGATTATGCCTAAGGAGTCTGGATTCTCCTGGCGACCTTCCGGGGAAGTCCTCCTAGACCCTGGCGCGAATCTTTTCTGGGGCACGCGAACCTTGTCGATTGTCATCCAACAGGGCGATGGCGATGTTTTCAATGCTTTGGCGGCCTACAACGCCGGTTGGGATCAGATAGACTATCGCCGGCCCCGTGCCTTCGCTATGCTCATCCTGCGTGATTACGCCCACGCGGTTGCCTCTCGCTGTGGTACGAGCGGGCGCTGGGTGGCCGTTTTTGCGGTGGAAAGCAGCCATATTCATGGCCCCATCTGGGTGGCAGATTCTGCCCGCTCAGATGTTTATTACTACGGTCAAACAAATACTCTCCCTGATGGAACCCCGCTCATCCCGGACGTATCACCGACTTCTGTTGTGGCACGTTTTACATCTGAAGAAAGTGGTACGCCCCGCAGTGTAGGTATCTGGCTGTACACCGTTGCCCAAGACACATGGGATGGGTGTGCTTTGTCCGGGCAAGTCACGGCGGCGTTACCGCCGACCGCGACGCCCGCGGTGACACCCACGCCCAGACCTACAGCCACGCCAATGCCGACCGTATCCGCGCCCACGGCGACGCCGATTGTGTCTACAGATTTACCGGCTTCCACGGTGCCGCCCTCGCCTACGCCAACCTTTATACCGCTGTTCACGCCGGCGCCAGGCGGCGAACTTGCTGCCGCGCTGGATGCGGTAGTGCTCGATGATGGTGCGGAATTGCGTCCAGGGGCCACGTTGTGGTGGAACCCATCGACGACGCTGCCGGCAGGTACGACGGTGCGCGTGCTTGGTCACGATCCCGACACACCGGATTGGGTGTACGTCAGTTCGCCGGATGGACGTGTGTCGGGCTGGGTGCAAATGAAGAACCTGCGTCTTCCCCAGTCGCGACATAGATTGTCGTTGGTTACGCCGGTCCCGACCCTCACGCCTTCGCCGACGGCGACGTTGACCCCGACGCCTACGCCAACCGTCGCGTGTCCCGGCGGCCCGTTTTGGGCTGAAGCCTGGCCCTTGAGGGCCTATCGTAGCCCGGAGGGGGGTTGGATCGCCGTTATCTACGCCAGAGGCCATGGTGGGACGTGCGAGTATACGTATCAGTGGAACGTGGATGCGAAGCGCGGCCCGACGTTTGACGGTGTGCTCTTCGAGTTTCATCAGGACCGTTATGAAGCGCTGATAGGCACCGTGACAGTTCGCTCTGGTACGGATGAAATTACCGTGGGAGTCTATGTCCCGTCGCCGTAATGCCTCACATCCCTGAGACGGGTGGAACGAGTGTCGGGCCAGGATAACCATCCTGGCCTTTTGCGTGTATAATTGAGCGTATGTCTTCACGTCAAAAATTCAGCCTGATGCTGGTTGTCGTTGTGTTGGCAGGGGTTACTTATGGATACGTCCTCAACCTGCTCCTTTTCTACGACGATGTGCCGATTCTATCCTGGTTGGCGCAGCACACCTGGGCGGATATCTGGCTTCAGCCGGAAGCCGGTTATTATCGCCCGCTGACCTTTGTGCTCTACAAGTTCGGGATGGCACTGCCCGGCGCGAGCAATCGCATCTTTTTGCACACGGTCAATCTGGTATGGTTGTTTGCGGGCGCCGCGCTGGTGAGTGGGGTGTGTTGGCTGTGTACGGAGGATGCGCGCCAGGCCGGGGTTGCGGCGGTGCTGTACACGGTGTTCCCCTTTATGAGCAAAGCGATTCCGTGGATCACGGCGATGGGGCACCCGATGGCGGCGGCTTTGGTGTTGGGCGCGGTTTATTGCGCGTTGCGGGCCGAAAAAACCGCCCGCCCGCGTTGGTGGATTCCGAGTTTGCTGTTAACGGCGCTGGCTCCCTTCGCCCACGAAAGCGGTGTGATGGCAGGGGCGATTGTGGGGGGCTTTGTGATACTCCACTTTTGGGGGCGTGAGCGATTCGAGCGCCGGCTGGCGTTCGTGGCTCTGGGATTGTGCCTTAACGTGGCGATTATGGGATGGCGTTCCAGTTTGCTCCCGCTATCCGGTATGCGGCCACTCACGCTGGCGGCGCTCTATCCGAAGGGCATCTTCTTCCTGCACGGCCTGCTGTATCCGGTTGCTCCGGTGGTGGGATGGCTGGTGCGGACCTGGGGATGGCACGATTTTACGCTGTTGATTATCGCGGCTGTGCTGGTGCTCCTCTTGATGGCGGTGATGGCCCGCAAAACGCGCCTCTGGGTGTGGTTTGGGCAACTGGCGTGGTGGTGGGGCTGCGCGGCGCTGCCCGCGGTGGTCTTTTTCGACTTCCCCGCGTTATACGTTGCGCCGAGATTGTACGTGTTTGGTGCGGCGGGCGCGGTACTATTGTGGGCTACGCTCATCGTCAAAGTGGCCGATTGGCTGCCCTGGCGTCGTCTTCGCTGGCTGGCGTTGTGCCTCTTGACGGGCAGTCTCGTATGGCAAAACGCGAGCTATATTGCGAAACAGCGCACTTTATTTCTGATGCTGAATTCCCTTTACGAAAAAGTGCTCGACGTTGCGGCCGATGCCGGTCATTACCCCCTGGCCTTCGTCAATTTGCCCTACCAACTGGCGTGGCAGACGCAGACGTATCCACTGGCGCAGGAGGGGGTGGTCTTTGTGCCGTGGTATACAAGTTTGACTAACTTTATCACCGTCAACCGGGGGCAGGTTTTGGGCGATATCGACGTGGTGGTGTATGGCCCGGTGCTCAAGGAGACCGATCCGTCCCTGTTGCCGGAAGGCGAGTGGCTGGATGTGATGCAAATCTATCCCTTCGTGCGCACGCAGCGGACGGTGTGGGTGACGTATCTGGACGAGGCCGAGATGGCGCTGGCCCTGCGCGAAGTTGGCACGGTGACGGAAACGCGCCCCCCGCCGGAGCACGTTCCCCTGGTCCGTTACGAGGGTGGTCCGCAGATTGTCGCCGCGGATGCGGAATGGCTCGCGCCCGACCTGTGCGCGGCGACGCTGCTGTGGCGCTCCGCCGGGCCGGTAGTCGCCGAGGTCTTCGTCCACGTGTGGGATGCTAACGGCGTGCTGGTCGCACAGGCCGACGGCCCGGCGTTGGGCGGTCTCGCGCCGCTGTTGGTGTGGCAGGCCGGTGACGAAATCCGCGACGTGCGCTACATTCAGCTTCCGGCCGGTTCTATGCCTCCTTACACGGTGCAGGTGGGGATCTACACCGGCGAAGGACGTTTCCCGGCGTTTGGCGCAGCCGGCCGGTTCCTGGATGACGCTGCAACGGTCATGGTTATTCCTGCGTATGGAGAAGTGGAGGCGCAATGAAAACCGTAGACTTGTTCGTTCACTCGGCTGCGCACCTGTGCGTGATCCCCACACAGACCGGTGGGCCACAGCGCGGTGCGCATTTGGGCGAATTGGGCCTTATCGAAGACGGTGCAGTCGCCATAGCGGAGGGAGGTGTGGTTGCGGTGGGGCCGACCCGCGAATTGGCGGTCCAGTTCCGCGCAACCCGTGAGATTGATGCGCGCGGTAAGGTGGTCTGCCCCGGTTTCGTCGACCCCCACACGCATCTGGTGTGGATGGGCGACCGTGCGGCGGAGTTCGAGCAGCGCATTGCCGGCGCGACGTATATGGAGATTATGGCGGCGGGCGGTGGCATTATGTCCACCGTGCGCGCCACGCGCGACGCTTCCGTGGATGAGATGGTCGCGGCGATGCGTCCGCGTCTCGACCGGATGCTCGCTCACGGCGCAACGACCGTGGAGGTGAAGACGGGGTACGGGCTGGAAACCGGCGCGGAACTGCGCCAGTTGGAGGCGATTGTCGCGCTCGACCGCAGTCACCCGGCGACGGTGGTTCCGACGTTCTTGGGTGCGCACGCCGTCCCCGCCGAGTATAAAAGCCGTGCCGATGCTTACGTCGATGTGGTGATCGATGCGATGTTACCCGCTGTCGCGGCGCAGTCGCGCGCGCTAGGGTTGGAGCGCCTGCCTTTCTGTGACGTCTTTTGCGAAGACGGCGCGTTCGATCTGGCGCAGAGCCGCCGCATCCTCGAGGCGGCGCAGGTTTTGGATTTCTCGCTGAAAATTCACGTGGATGAGTTCGTGGCGTTGGGTGGGGCAAAACTGGCCGTGGAGTTAGGTGCGACGTCGGCGGATCACCTGGTCACGACGCCGCCGGAGGATATTGCGGCGCTCGGCGCGTCGAATACGGTGGCCGTTTCGTTGCCGTGTACGCCGTTTGGCCTGGGATATCACGAGTACACGCCTGCCCGCGCGCTCCTGGAAGCGGGTGCGGCGCTGGCGCTGGCAAGCGACTGCAATCCGGGCACAGCCTGGAATGAGTCGTTGCCCTTTGTCATTGCGCTGGCGTGCCGCTATCTGCGACTCACGCCCGCGCAGGCGCTCGTCGCGGCGACGTTGAACGCGGCGTGCGCGCTCGGCCTGGGCGACCGGGTGGGGAGCCTCACGCCGGGCTACGCGGGAGATTTGTTGGTTCTGGATGTCCCCGATTACCGGCATCTGGGCTATCGCTTCGGCGCGAATCCCGTGGCGATGGTCGTCAAAGGGGGCGAAATCGTAGCAAAGTATGGGCAGGTGGTGTACGCATGACCGTCGAAGCGGATCGCGGCGTGACGTTCACGCTGCGCGTCGAAGAAGATGGCGGGCGCATCGACAGCTTTATCGCCGGGGCATTGCCGGCGTTGTCACGCACGGCGGTGCAACGTCTGATCGATGCAGGGGAGGTGACGGTGAACGCCGCGTCGCCCCGGTCATCGTACAAAGTGCGGCGCGGTGATGCGATAGTGGTGCGCGTTCCCCCACCGCAGGCGATGACAACGTTGTCTCCGGAGGCGCTGCCGCTGGATATTGTGTACGAGGACGCGGATATGCTGGTGGTCAACAAAGCAGCGGGGATGGTGGTGCATCCGGGCACGGGCAATTATTCCGGCACATTGGTCAACGCGCTGCTGGCGCACTGTACGGATTTGCAGGGGATCGGCGGTGCGCTGCGGCCCGGCATCGTACACCGGCTGGATAAGGACACGTCCGGCGTGTTAATCGTCGCCAAGCACGACCGTGCGATTCGGGCGTTGCAACGGCAGTTCAAGGAGCGCGCGGTACGCAAGATTTACACCGCGCTGGTGATCGGCAATATAGAGCAGGAAGAAGGCGTGATCGAAGCGCCGGTCGGGCGGCATCGCGTCCACCGTAAGTGCATGGCCGTCGTTGCGAATGGCAAACCGGCGCGCACACGCTGGAAGGTACGTGGGCGCTATCGCGATGACCGGAATCGCCCTTACACGCTGCTGGATGTGCGCTTGTTGACCGGGCGCACGCATCAAATTCGCGTGCATTTCGCCTGGCTCGGCTATCCGCTGGTGGGAGACGCCACCTATGGGCCGCTTCATAGTCCGTTGCCCGCACCGCGCCAGTTTCTTCATGCGCGCGCGTTGACGTTGCTGCATCCGACAACGGAGGAGAAGATGACGTTCTCCGCGCCACTGCCGGAGGATTTGGCCGATTTTTTGGCATCTTTGGCACCTGACCTTTCTTAACCCGTACATTGGTGGTAAAATAACAACTGAAATTGGTTATTATGTAGTAAGGAGACGCGCATGGTAGAGATGACATTGCGAGTACCCCAGACTTTGATACAACTACCGGAGTCAGAACGCGGTAAGCGCATTCGTGCTGGCTTGCAGGAAGCTGCGCGCGCCAGAATCCGTCAGCTCCAGGCAGATATTGCCGCAAGCAAGGAAGAGCTTGCTCGTTTTGAAGCGCGGTACGGTATGTCGTTTTCACGTTTTGAAGTGGAATTGCTCACACAGCAGGACTCCCTGCAAATCCATGAAGATTATAACGACTGGTTTTACTGGCAAAGTGTGCTTGAGGAGAAGCAGCGACTCCTTGCCGATTTACAGGTTATCGGCTTACACCTAGTGGCGAGATTCTTCAGGGGTGGGACAATGCGCCACATCATCCTGAGATTGTATCTTATCCGCATCATCTTCATCAGCAGGGCCTTATTGAATCCTCGGCGGTGCAGTCGCTAGATGATGTGCTGATTTTATTGGAAACGCACATACACGGTTGAGTGCGTATGCGCCTGTTTCCGCCTGTTGTGTAAATTCAGGTATCCTTCACACGTGAAAAAGCAGCGGTGCGAACGGAACGTTCGCCTAGATGTCTTGTTAGTAGAGCGTGGCCTGGCCGAAAGTCGCTCGTTGGCGCAACGTATCATCGGTGCGGGCGAAGTGTTGGTGGACGGACACTTGGTGGATCACCCTGGCACGCCTGTCCCCGCCGGCGCCGACATCACACGCAAAGCAAAGTCGCGCTTCGTGAGCCGGGGCGGCGAGAAATTGGCGGCGGCGCTGGCCCGCTTTCCGGTAACGGTGGCGGAGAAAGTCGCGGCAGACATCGGCGCTTCGACGGGCGGATTTACGGATTGCCTGTTGCAGCACGGTGCGTCGAGGGTCTACGCCATCGATGTGGGGTACGGGCAACTGGCCTGGACACTGCGCCAGGACGCGCGGGTAGTGGTGATGGAGCGGGTGAATGCGCGCTATCTGGCGACGTTGCCGGAGCCGGTGGACGTGATTGTATCGGACGTGTCGTTTATCTCGTTGCGCATCGTCTATGCGACGGCGGTGAGTTGGCTCAAACCCGGCGGTATGGTGATCTCGCTCATCAAGCCGCAGTTCGAGGCTGCGCGCGATGACGTCGGCAAGGGCGGCGTGGTGCGCGACCCGGTGGTGCATCGCCAGGTATTGGAGACGGTGACGGCGGACATGGCGGCTTTGGGCCTGGGCCTGCGTGGTTTGATGGTCTCGCCGCTCATCGGCCCGGCGGGCAACGTCGAATTCTTGGGCTGGTGGCTGTTGGACGCAGCCTCCGGCGACGTTCAAACGTGGATTGAACAAGCGTTGCAGGGTGTCTCGACACTCTCGCTCACCTGACTATTTGACTACTGACGACTCAATTTGACTACTTGACTACTTGACTACCTGACTATTGACTGATTTAGGAGAAAGATGGATTCGCAACATATTCGGAATTTTAGCATTATCGCGCACATCGACCACGGCAAATCGACGCTGGCCGACCGGCTGCTGGAAGTGACCGGGACGGTCGAGGCGCGGAGGTTTGCCGGTGGGCAAGCGCAGGTGCTCGACAGCATGGATCTGGAGCAGGAGAAGGGCGTGACGATCAAGGCGTCGGCGGTGCAGATGCACTGGACGGCAGCGGATGGCGAGGTGTATCAACTGAACCTGATCGATACACCCGGTCACGTGGATTTCGCCTATGAGGTGAGCCGGGCGCTGGCGGCCTGTGAGGGCGCAGTACTGGTCGTCGATGCGACACAGGGCATCGAGGCGCAGACGTTGGCGAATCTCTATCTGGCGTTGGAGAATGATCTCGAAATCGTGCCGGTCATCAACAAAATCGACCTGGCGACGGCGGACGTAGAACGGGTGACGCAAGAGGTAGCGGAGTTGATCGGTGTGCCGGTGACGGACGTGGTTGCGGTTTCGGCGAAGGATGGGACGAACGTCGCGGCGGTGTTGCAGGCCGTGGTGGATCGCATCCCGCCGCCCCAGGACTCCGACGTGGATGCGCCACTGCGGGCGTTGGTGTTCGATTCGCACTACGACTCGTACAAGGGTGTGATCGCCTACGTGCGTTTCTACGAGGGCCAGGTGACGGGAACGACGCCGTTGTTGATGATGGCAACCAACGCGAAGACCGAACCGGTGGAGGTGGGTGTCTTTAGGCCGGGCATGACGCCGGTCGAGCAGCTTGCCGCCGGAGAAGTAGGCTACATCGCCACCGGGTTCAAGTCGGTGCGCGAGGCGCGCGTGGGCGATACGGTGACGGAGCAACGCCGCGCGGCGGTGAAACCGCTGCCGGGCTACCGGCCCGCCAAGCCGATGGTCTTCGCCAGCCTGTACCCCTCCGAAGCCGACGACTACGAAGATTTGCGGGACGCGCTGGAAAAGCTTCAACTCAACGACGCCGCGCTCACCTACGAACCGGAGACGTCACAGGCGCTGCAATTCGGCTTCCGCTGCGGTTTCCTGGGCCTGTTCCACATGGTTATCGTGCAGGAGCGGCTGGAACGCGAGTACGCGCAAGACCTGATCGTCACCGCGCCGAGCGTGGCCTATCAGGTGCTCTTGACGAGCGGCGAGGAGATCGAAATCCACCGTCCCGCCGACTTGCCCGATCCGTCGCTCATCGAAGAGGTGCGTGAGCCGTGGATGAAGGTGCAGGTCATCACGCCCAATGATTATTTGGGCGCAATCATGGAGATTTTCCGCCGTAAGCGCGGCAACTTCCTGCTCACCGAGACGTTGGATCAGAAGCGGGTGCTACTGACGTTCGAGGTGCCCCTGGCGGAGATGGTCATCGATCTGCACGATCGCATCAAGTCCGCAACGCGGGGGTACGCCTCGATGGATTATGCCTTCGATAGCTATCGCGTCGATGATTTGGTGAAGGTGGACGTGCTGGTGAACAAGGAGCCGGTCGATGCGCTGGCGATCATCGTCCACCGCGATATGGCCTACGACAAAGGCTCGTTGCTCATCCGCAAGATGAAAGACGCGATCCCGCGCCAGTTGTACGAAGTGCCGATCCAGGCGGTGGTGGGCGGCAAAGTGGTGGCGCGGGTCAACGTGCAGGCGTTGCGCAAAGACGTGTTGGCGAAGTGCTATGGTGGCGACGTCTCGCGCAAGCGGAAACTGCTGGAAAAGCAGAAGGCCGGGAAGAAACGCATGAAGGCGTTGGGGAACGTTATCATCCCGCAAGAGGCGTTCCTGGCGATGCTGCGGCTGGATGATGACTGATTTTTAGCTATCAGCTATCAGCCTTCAGCGATTAGCCGTTAACGTGTAGCTTCGATGTGTATGAAGGTGATTGGCGTTATGTTGATTCATCTTGGCAACAGTGGACGCACGTGGGTACGCGTCGATGTCTTGAGACTCTTTGCTGATAGCTGAAAGCTGACTGCTTTACCGTTTACCTTTGGAGCGTTGATAGATGACGTCATTGGGTGAAGCCTGGCGTAGAATTCCGCTTTCGCGGCGCAAGCAGCTTATCCTGTTGCTCGTCTCTGCGCTGACGATTGGCCTGATCATTTGGGGGGCGCGGCGGGTCCTGGCGCCTTATATGTTTGGCCTGCTCCTGGCTTACGTGCTCGCGCCGCTGGTCAGAATCGTAGAGCGTGGTATCTTGTGGCTTACCCGGTGGCGATACCTGCGTTTTTTGCGGCGTGCCGCCCGTCCTCTGGCCATCGGATTCGTGTATCTGCTGCTTATCGCGACGTTGGTGGGCTTCTTCTCGATCCTCGTGCCGCTTCTGATCGATCAGGGCAAGGCGCTGTGGGAGGCGCGGGAAGTGATCTGGAATTTCATCACCCGGTTTGGTGAAGATTTGGTCGAGCAGTACCGTCTTTTGCCGCAGCAGGTGCGCATCCAGATCGACGACAGTCTTGCCAAGTTCAGCGATCAGGTGGGGAGGGTCATCGAGCAGGCGGTCAGCGGTACGGCGGTGGTGATCTCTTATACCTTCAGTTTGCTGTTGGCGATTTTGATCATCCCGTTCTGGACGTTCTACATGCTGCTGGACTCGCGCAAGTTGAGCCAGACGGCTGTGCGGTCGATCCCCCATTCTGTCCGCGACGACGTATTGAAGATTGCGGCGCTCGTGGATGCGGTTTTCGCTTCGTATCTGCGTGGGCAGCTCTTGCTCGGCTTTATCATTGGGGCGACCTCGGCGATTTTCTTCGGGATAACGGGCGTTCAGTTCGCCTTGATCCTGGGGGTGATTGCCGGGGTCTTCGAGATGATCCCCAACATCGGCCCCATTCTCGGCGCGATTCCGGCGGTGCTCGTGGCGCTGGTGCAAGACCCTTCGCTGGCGCTGGTGGTGGCGATCTATGCGTTCGCCATCCAGCAGGTGGAAAACATTTTCATCTCACCGCGCGTCTTAGGCAATAGCGTGCAATTGCACCCGGTGATCGTGATGGTGGTGCTGGTTATCGGCGCCGAAATCGGTGGTATCCTGGGCCTGTTTCTCGCGCCGGTAACGACGGCTGCGCTGCGCGATCTGTTCCGCTACTTCTATTTCCGTCTGGATGATCCTCCGCTTTCCCCCGCGGATGCTCTGGCAAAGGTTTGGGGCGGCGAAGAGTTCGAGATGAACGTGTGAGGCAAGAGGCAGGAAGCAAGAGGCAGGAAGCAAGAGGCAGGAGGCAAGAAGCAAGAGGCAAGAAGACGTCGTCTCAAATCCAGCATCCAGTATCCAGCATCCAGTATCCTTTATCCAATTTCAAATAGGAGTGTAAATATGAGTCGAGATAAAGTTCGTATCGGTATCGTGGGCGTCGGGCAAATTGGCAAGAGCCACCTGCGGAATTATCAGAAGATCGAGGGCGCTGAAATTGTGGCGGCGGCGGACCTGAACGAGGTCGAACTGGGTCGTGTCGCGCAAGAATTCGGCATCCCCAACACGTACACGGATTTCCGCGAGCTGTTGCAGCGCGACGACATCGTGGCGGTGGACGTGTGCCTGCACAACAACCTGCACATGCCCGTCACCGTGGCGGCGCTGGAGGCCGGGAAGCACGTCTACTGCGAGAAGCCTATCGCAGGCGCTTACGCCGACGGTGTAAAGATGGTGGAGGCCGCCAAGGCGACCGGCAAGATGCTGCACATCCAGTTGAGCACGCTCTACAGCAAGGAGACGAAGGCCGCCAGGTACCTCATCGAAGGCGGGCATTTGGGCAAGCTCTATTACGCGCGCTCGACCGGCTTCCGGCGGCGGGGCCGCCCTTACGTAGACGGCTACGGCGCGCCTCCGTTCGTGCAGAAGCGCAATTCCGGCGGCGGCGCGTTCTACGATATGGGCGTGTATCACATCGCCAATATCCTCTACCTGCTGGACAACCCTAAAGTGCTGCGCATCACCGGTAAGACGTACCAGGAAACGCCCATCGATCCGCGCCGGCTGGAAATCAGCGGCTACGACGTGGAGGAGCTGGGCGTGGGCTTCGTGCGCCTGGAGAACAACATCGCGCTGGACATCGTCGAAGCGTGGGCCATTCACCTGGACAGCTTTGGGAGTTCGCACGTTGCCGGCTCGCAAGGTGGCGTGAAGCTCGATCCGTTCGGTTATTACTTCAACATCGGCGACCTGGCGATCAATGGATCGGCTGACCTGGAGCAATTCGACTATCGTTTGCACAACGTGCACGAGGTCGGCGACGTGTACGACAGCTCGCAGCATCACTGGATTGCGGTGCTGCAAGGCCGTGTGGAACTGTTGCCCACCGCCGCCGTCGCGCTCAACACGATGCTGATTTCTGAGGGTATCTTCCTCTCCGAGAAGCTGGACCGGGAAGTGACCGCCGACGAAGTGCTGGAGATGTCGGAGTCTACGGCGGTGAAGCTGTAGG